>Ga0194112_10002929_pt1 | contig 24123 bp, 28 predicted proteins | sample TA2MahC400mmetaG_FD_146191 | JGI IMG/M metagenome (GOLD analysis project Ga0194112, IMG submission 146191) | Freshwater microbial communities from Lake Tanganyika, Tanzania - TA2015016 Mahale Deep Cast 400m | ecosystem: Environmental > Aquatic > Freshwater > Lake | place: Tanzania: Lake... | reverse complement strand
CCATTTTTACCATATATGCACACCTACATAATTTATGCATTAAATTATTTGTGATAGTATATATAAAGTTTTATTTTTCAAATATTCCAGATTTTTTGGAGATAGATTATTAAAAAAAGATTATTTCGCCTAAATTGTCAATTGAGGTATTTATATCAATATAAATCCAAAAAATGTAATTTTGAAAGGAAACATAATATAAATGTTAATTAAAGACTTAATATTCATTTTTTGAGTTTATTTATAATTATTGTCTCATAAATGTCATATACTACATATTTAATAAGAAAAGATGATTAAAAACATTTATACAGATCTACTAAGATAAAAACCAAAAAATTAACCGATTTTTGAAAGAATAAATGAAACCATAAACCCAAGTACTGTTATTAAACCTGCAAGATTGTGGGTTTCAGAAAATGCTTCTGGGATCATTGTATCAACAAGCATGGCTAGAATACCTCCTGCTGCAAAAGCCATGGTTCCTGCTATCACCCCTGCGGGAAAATGGCTGAAGATACTATAACCTGCCAGGGATGCAATTCCAGTGCAAAGAGCTATAACAAGCCATAAACTGAAAATTGATCCAACACTCCATCCTGACTTTTTCATACCTGCTGAACTGGAAAGTCCCTCTGGTATGTTGGACAGAAATATTGCTGTGACTGTTGCAGTACTTACAATTCCCCCTCAATCATGGTAAGCCCAATAGCAATAGACTCTGGGATGCCGTCTATTATGGAACCTGCAGCAATAGCAAGACCACTTTCTTCCACAGATTCCTTTGATCTCACAGTTTTAACTGAATGTTTACGGTGTTTAGCTCCCTTTCGGCTTAGATAAACGTTTATTATTGTAAAAAGTACAGCTCCACCAAAAAACCCCACTGTAACATCATAAAATCCCCCTAATTTATATGCCTCGTCCATCAATTCAAATGAGATAGTAGAAAGTAGCACTCCACTTCCAAATGCCATAACTGCGGCAACAACTCGTTGAGGGATCTTAAAGAAATATCCAGCAAATCCACCAATTAGGAGGGCGGAACCTGCCAGAAACCCCCATAATCCTGCAAGGATCCATGTTGGAAACATAATATCTTTTTCCTTCCTAGCTTAACTTCTCTTAACTTTCTATCAAAATAATTAATCACATCCTATCCTTCACTCTCAATTTAATTTTTAGAGATTAAATATGATTTATACACCTATAATCCCATCAAAATGAATATGAAGAAATAGTAAATGTAAAATATTCTTCACTTATTAAGAATATTTCTTTGACTTAAACGATCATTATAACTCATATTAAGTGCGATAAACCCATTTATCATAAGTATAACAGCTAAAAAATAGTAAATCCATACAGATAAATCCATAGGACCAGTTTCAACCCATACGATCGTATGGGCGAGTCCGATTGCATAAAAACCAGTGTATATTCCCTTTTTTATTTTTTGTATGTAATGTAATAATTCCAATACCAGTCCCAAAAAAAACATCTGTATTGCCAGTCCAATATATCCAAATTCGAGGATTGCAGGACCAAATATGGTGGAAGTTATGGATAATTCTTTATGAAGGAGTAACTGTCCTAAAAATAGGCGTGGATCCACTGATTTTACGAATCCTGATATGATGTAATAGGTTAATAAACCATGACTTGGATTTTCCATGTTAATTATTTTATCCAGTACAGTAAGTGTATATCCTGCCCTGATAAAAATGAGACTTAATGGATTCACATTCCAATTCTGCCATTCAATTGATATGCAGGCTATATACCCTAATAAAAGACCTAAAGCTAGTATTATTGGTGTTAAAATTAAAAAATATTTAAATTTATGTCCATTTGCATAAAAAGTAGTTATTAGAACACTGATGACTATAGCTAATGTTGTAGCTCTATAACCTGTAGCAGCAAATAAAATAACTCCAAAAAAAACTAAAATGAAATATTTTTTATTATAGAATTTAGCAATAAGTATACTAATCGAAGGTAAAAAAATGATATAAGAGAAAGTAGTTAATGTATTAAACGCTCTTGCTTTTAAAAATCCACTGAAAAGAGGAATACTGCCCGAAAAATATAAATTGATTAGTTGTAATACTAAAGGAAACAGAACAAAAATGACCATAATCCTCTCATTAAAATGATTGCTATTATCTATAATGTCAAAAAAAGATTTAAAACCTGTTAAAATATCTCTTTTTTTAAAAAAATAAATTTCAAAAAATTTAGCAGCCAAAAAACCCAAAAAGAATATAAAGATCCCATAAAAAATATAGATATAAGTGATTGATGAAACAGGTGTTAAACCCATCATATTATATTGAATGCCAATTTCAGCAAGCATTACAAATGATAATATCACCACGATTATGATTAATGGAGAAAATATGTCAATATTCCTAATGTTCATAAAATCTTTTTAGATGATTGTTATATAAATAATAATCGTTAAATTCTTGGTCTATGTCACCTATTCTTGGTGGATATCACCTAAATATGTATTTTTTTTCATGAATTTGTACCAGTCTTCATAAAAAAATTTAATTTAAAAAAATATGTACAAATTGATGATATTCCAATTTATTACTAATAATACTGTAACCCCCTCAATTTATTAGGCTCGGTGAGGGTTTAATGGTTTTTTCGGTGTTTTAGTCAAGTGTTGTGGCAATTTTAAATTATTAAAATTAAATAAGATTAGTAAAAACAAATAAAGTTAAATAAATAATTATGAAAATTAAAAATTAACTTTCAGCTAATTTTTTTCTGATTTCTTCTGCCATTTTCAATGTTTTAGAATTGCCACCAAGGTCTGGAGTGACTGTTTTACCCTCTGCTAAAACCTGAATAAGTGCTTTTTCAAGTCTGAGGGCTTCGTGGTACTCTTCAAGATAATTAAGCATCATCACAGCCGACAATATCATGGCGGATGGGTTTGCAATCCCTCGACCCGATAGTGGCGGTGCTGAGCCGTGTACTGGTTCGAAAAGTCCATTATTCTTTCCAATGTTTGCTGATGGTGCTAATCCAAGGCCTCCCACAAGACCTGCTCCTTCATCTGATAGTATATCACCAAAAAGGTTGGTGGTTACCACAACATCAAATTCATGTGGTTTGGTTATAAAGAACATGGCAGTGGCATCCACGTATCTATCTTCAGATTCTATATCTGGATATCCCTCTGACACTTTATAAAAAATGTCCCTGAAAATTCCATCTGTCTTTTTCAAGACATTAGCTTTGTGAACTGCCGTTACCTTACGTCTTTCTGTTTTTTTTGCATATTGAAAGGCAAATCTACATATTCTCTCGGATGCTTTTCTGGTTATGACCCTTAAAGCAGTAGCACCATCATCTGTATACTTCTCGATACCTGCATAGAGTCCTTCTGTATTCTCCCTTACAATTACAAAATCAAGGTCATCATAGAGACATTTGGTGCCTTTATAAGACTTCACAGGACGGATATTAACATATAGATCCAGTTCCTGTCTAAGAGTTATTATAGCACTTTTCTGGCCTGGAACGGTGGTGACAGCTCCAAAAAGAGTTGCATCAGCATCTCTTGAAAGAGAGATTGTTTCATTGGGAATAGTAGTTCCGAACTTCTTAAAACATTTATTACCAGCATATGCTTCAATATAACTAAATTCAACAGTTAGTGAGTCTAGGATATTTAACGTTGCTTCCATAACTTCCCTTCCAATACCATCTCCAGGTATAATTGTGATTTCGTACATAGTTTCACTTAATGTTGTTTTTTGCTAGATAATGTCTTTTAGATATTGTAACATAGTAATCTTCAAATTTTTAATTTGATTTTAAGATCATTGTAAGATAATTTAGATAATTTTATTGATTTTTGAGTTTTAATCTTCAAAAAGGATTATGTTTTTCTTGGTAAATAGATATATAGAAACATTATTAGAATAAATATACATTGTTAAAATTATACATTGTTAAAATTTTAATTAAAATAAATTTAAATTTAAAAAATAAAAATGTGAGTTAATATGTTGGAAATATTTCAATTATTAGGCCTGATTGACACTTTAAGAGGAAAAAAAGGAGCAATTAAACACTATGAAAAAAAACTCCATGAATATAAGGAACAAGAAGCCTATATTTTAGTGGATATCGGAGTATTATATTTTGATGATGAGGAGTTTGAGACGGCATTAGAATATTTTAAAGAAGCCCTTGAAGCATATCGCAAACTTGATGATAAAGAAGGGGAAGCTTATGTTCTTGATTTGATGGGAGATACCTGTCTGATTATGAGGGATGTTAATAATGCTTTAAAATATTATCAAGATGCCTTCAAGTTATATTCATCACTTAGATCACCCCTTAAAAAAGATATGTTTGAGAAGCTAAAGGAAGTAAAAAGAGCTAAAAAAGCGCTTGAGATTGCTGCAGATAAAGAAAAGATGTGAAAAAGAATAATATTAATGTAGATGGTAATATGTTGCTAATTTTTCAGTTATTTGGCATATTTGATGCCATAAAAACAGAGACTGGCTCACTTAAGCACTATAAAAAAAAACTCCATGAATATCAGGAACATGAAGCAGATACTCTAATAGATTTAGGCGTGCTTTATCTGGATGATGATGAGCTGGATAACGCCTTAGGGTGTTTTCAAGAGGCAGTTAAAATATACATCAAAATTGGAGATGTAGAAGGAGAAGCTTTTGCCCTGGATTTGATAGGAGATGCTTATCTTAACATGAGAAAGATAGCTACGGCTTTAGAATATTATCAAAATTCATATAAATTATATGAGTCTATTGAATCACCATTAAAAAATGAAATGCATGATAAAATAATAGAGGTTGAAAAAATAAAAGAATTTTTTGAAGAAGCAGAAATAGAAGAAGAATCAGAGATTTCTAAAACTGCTGAAGAGGATGATGAAGAGTATATCGCAAACTTCGATAAAATATCATCGAAGCTGGAAGATGTTATAAAATTGCTGGATAAGGCTCATATTTACGAAGCACTTGCCAAAGAAGAAGATCAAATGAGCTATCTTAATGAAGCAATTGTCACAGCTCGTGGAATAGGGGATAGTGCAGGAGAAGCTACACTATTATTGATTGCTGGTGACATTTCTTTAAAAAATGAGGAAACTAACGAAACCTTAAAAAATTTTAAAAAAGCATTTAACATATTCCATAAAACCAGAGACCAGTGGGGTGAAGCACTTTCCCTACTTTTGATTGGGGCAGTATATTTCATATTAAATGATAAAGATTCGATGTATGAAGTTTTCAAAAAATCTTTAGATATATTCCGTAAATTAGGAGATAAAAACGGAGAATCTGTAGCCATAGATCTGATAAATTCGCTTTATACGGAATAGAATGATAATAAACAGAAATATGAAATTATTTTAAGATTTTAGTTGTATTAATCTTTTATTTTCATAAGAGATGAATCAATATTTTTTTTAAATGATGAAGAAGAATTAATTAAGTTGAAAATTCAAACAGTTTATATAATCAATATGTGTATAAAAATGAGGTGAGTCAAGTGGATAATAAAAATATTGAAAAGCTCATTGATGCTTTAAGAGATGATGATGAGCATGTTCAAACCCAGGTGTCAGAGCTTCTATGCAATATAGGGGAACCTGCTGTAGAACCACTTATCCAAGTTTTGGAAGATGATAATAAACATGTTAGGAGAATTGCATCTCGTGTATTAGGGGTAATAGGGGATGAAAGAGCCATAGAGCCACTTATTAAAACTTTAAGAGATGATAACAAATGGGTTAGAAGGGCTGCATCAGGATCTCTAGCTAATATGGGAAGTGAAGCAGTCCAACCCCTCATCGGTATTTTAAAAGATGAGGATTGGCGTGTACGTGGCGGAGCTGCGTGGGCTCTTGGAAAAATAGGAGATAAAATGGCTGTAGAACCGCTTATAGAAGCTTTAAATGATGAAAGTGGATTTGTACGTGGTGGAGCAGCATGGGCTCTTGGAAATATTGGGGATGAAAGGGCTGTTGAACCGCTTACTAAGGCATTAAATGATAAAAGTAGTTTTGTCAGGAAAGTTGCCGCCAAGTTCCTAGACAAAATGTAGATTACATTTTATTTACGAATCAGAATTATGAAGTTTTAGTAATCTGTCCTAGAAATAAATTTAAAAATTTAATTTTTTTAAAAAAATATCATCTTAGAGTAAATACTGAAAATTATATATACTACAAACGATAAATCTCAACAAAGGACGAGTAAAGCAGATGTTTAATGAACAAAATAACATAAAAAGTTTGCAATATTAAACAATATCAAATAAAATATGAAATTAAAAAAAATAAAATAAAACTTCAATTTTTAATTTAAATTTCAAAGAAAATAATAAATTGAAAATATTCAGGTGTTTAAGTGAAAGTTAGTATAATTGGAGCATCAGGAAGGGTAGGAAGAGCTGCTGCTTTTTGTTTAGCTGAAGAAAATTATCTGAATGAATTGGTACTTATTTCCAGAAAAAGAAGCATTGGCAAGATAGAAGGCGAAGCTCTTGATATGTACGATGCCCTTGCAGCTAAAGGTGTGGAAGTTTCCATAAAAACATCTTCTGATTTTGATGAAATTGGAGATTCAGATGTGGTAGTTTTAACTTCAGGAATTGCAAGGAAGCCGGGTATTTCAAGAATGGATCTGGGAGTTGCAAACGCCAAAATAGTTGCAAAATATTCAAAAAAAGTTTCTAAATTTTCACCTGAATCAATAATGCTCGTTGTAACGAATCCAGTTGATATTATGACTTATGTAGCTTTAAAATCATCTGAATTTGAAAAAAACAGAGTATTTGGTATTGGAAACCACCTAGATTCCTTGAGACTTAAACACCTCATATCAAAGCATTTTAATATCCATGTAAGTGAAGTTCACACCAGAGTAATCGGGGAACATGGAGAGCACATGGTTCCTCTTTTAAGTTCAACCTCCATTGGAGGTATACTGCTTAAATATTTCTCTGCTTTTGAAACCTTTGATATAAACAGCATTATTGGGAAAGTAAAAAATGCAGGAGGCGAGATCATTTCAAAAAAGGAAAGTACAGAGTATGGACCCGCCTTTGCTATTTCAAATATTGTTACAACCATTTTAAACGATGAAAAAAGGATGTTAACAGTCACTGCATATCTTGATGGAGAAATTGAAGGTATTCATGATGTATGTTTAGGGGTACCAATTAAACTTGGGATACATGGAGTAGAATGGATAATCCCAATAAAAATGACTGAAAATGAGAAAAGAGATTTTATAAATGCTGCAATGATTGTGAAAAATAATACTCATAAAATTATGTCTTCTTTAGGTAAAATATAAAATAATCTTCTAAAAATTATGAATACATTGATAAATGACTATGATGGATAAATGGTTGTATAAAATTAGGAATAATATAATTTCTATTTAGTAGCACTGTTATTAGTGGAGTTTGTAGTATTGGTACTGTTTTTACTATTATTTTGAGTATTTCTTGTATTGTGATAGCTATCTATACCTATATCTCCAGATGTCGTATCGTTGGTTTGGTTTGTTAAATTTTGTGTAGTATTCTGAGAATTTTGAGAACCTATAAGGTATCCTATAAAACCTACTAATATGATTATTACTGCAATTAATACAATAATTGTCCTTTCCATTTTAGTTTACTCCTTGAAAAATCAATATCTATATTTTATTTAAATTTACAACTATATAAAAATTTCATGAAAGATTATTTTTTTATAATTTTTAATTTTTCATTCTTTTCTCTAAAAGGATAACACACAAAAAGATTTGTTTCTGTTTATCTTCGATTTTTTTTGATATATTCTGAACAATATTTAATATAAAAGCTGTAAAATACACATAAATTAAAAAATATACATCATCGGAAGGCAATTTCCGGTAACTTTATATAAGATTATTTTAATAGTATTGAATTAGCAAGTTAAATTAATGATTATGAAATTGAAGGCATTATTATGATAAGAATAGGAGTTCTAAATTTACAAGGGGATGTTTCTGAACATTTAGAAATTACATACAAAGCATTATCAAAGATTAATATTGATGCAGATGTTATTAAGGTTAAAACGGCTTCAGATGTTTTAAAATCTGATGGATTAATTATTTCAGGTGGAGAAAGTATGGTTATAGGGAAATTGATTGAAAATAATGGCTTAAGGACCACAATAATCAACCAAAATATACCGATAATGGGTACCTGTGCTGGAATGGTTCTTCTTGCTGCTGAAACTGATTACTATCAACCTTTATTGGGATTAATAGATATGAAAGTTATAAGAAATGGATTTGGACGCCAAAAACAATCATTTGAAGAAGAAATTCAAATATTAGGTGATAATTTTAAAGGCATATTTATAAGAGCTCCTTATGCAGAAAAAGTTGGTAAAAACGTTGAAGTACTTGCAAAACTTGATGATAAGATAGTTGCAGTTAAGCAAGGGAAATATATTGCCACGGCATTTCATCCAGAGCTAACAGAAGATACAAAAATACATGAGTACTTCATAAAGGAGGTATTAAAGTGTGTGGAATAGCAGGAGTTGTATTTAAAGACAAGAGAATTCATAAGGTAGGGGATTCATTGACAAAAATGTTGGATGCTCTGCAACACAGAGGTCCTGATTCTGCAGGATTTGCTATATATGGGGGTCTTGGTTTAGCAAATGATGAATATTTCTTAAACATCGAAGTAAAAGAAAAACCAGGTCTTCTTGAGAAAGTTAAAGATACTGTTAATCTTGTAACTCAGATAAAAAGTGAGGAGATAATCCCCTCAGTTGAAAATTATATAATATATCGATGTATTATCAATCTTGAATCATTTTCTGAATTAAAACCTCTAATAATGGACATCGACAGGATAGAAAATGTTACAGTTCTTAATGGAAGCCATTATTTTGAAATGATAAAAGATGTGGGTACAGTAAAAGAAATAGCAGAGAGATACGGTACAAAATCAAAGTTAGGGACTCATGGCATTGGTCACACTCGATTCTCAACCGAGAGTATAGTGGATCGTTACCATGCACATCCATTCCAAAGTTACATAATTCCAGACATAACTCTTGTTCACAATGGTCAGATCACCAACTACTGGAAAATAAGGGATCCTCTTGAGAGAAAAGGACATATTTTTGAAACAACCAACGATACAGAATGTATAGTGCATTATATAGCAGATAAGCTTTCTGAAAATTACACACTCCAGGAAGCTCTCGAAAAATCAGTAAAAGACATGGACGGTCCTTTTTCATATGTTGTGGGGACACCAAACGGTGTTGGGATAGCCAAAGACCAGTTAGGACTTCGACCTGGGGTTATGGCTGAAGATGATAGAGTGTTTGCAATTGCTTCAGAAGAAGTTGCCCTAAGGGAAGTACTGGACACAAAGGACGTGGAACATATCTCTCCAGGAGAAGTTAGAGTTTACGAAATTTAATATAATTTAATATAATTTTAGGTGGTTTTATGCGAGAAATTAAAATTGATGCCAATTTCAAAACACCCCGCCAAATTAACAGTGAATTAAAGAAAGCTGCAAAGGAATATAAACGTATAATCATTAAAAACCCAAATGCAATGCATTATATTGCAGCAGGGCTTACCGAACCAGTGGATGTTATAATAGATGGATCTGCTGGATATTTTGTTGGTACCATGATCCATGAAGCACGGATACATGTAAAAGGTAATGCAGGATGGTTTCCAGCTGATAATATGACAGCAGGAGAAGTTATTATTGATGGATCTGCCGGAGATGGAGTTGGACAGGGAATTTATGGTGGTACTGTGGCAATAAAAAAAGATGCAGGATCCAGAACAGGAGAAATAATGAAAAATGGCACCATAATTATAGGCGGAAGTTCAGGGTTCATGACAGGTCTTTATATGATGGGAGGTCATATAATCATTTTAGGTAATATTGGAGATGATGCAGGCGAGTCCATCATAAGAGGAGTCATATATGTACTTGGAAATGTAAAAAGCCTGGGTAAAAATGCTAAGTTAAAAGAAGTAAATGAAAATGACATTAATGAGCTTAAAAAAGTTTTAATATCCTATGGATTCCAACTTGATGATAATAAATACTTTGAATTTAAAAAAATAGTTCCCCTAAGTAAGCGACCTTTCTATGGTCAGGAATCAGAGGAAGGATGAATATGGAAACTCATAATAATAACAATAAAGACCATAAAATTGCAATGGTGGGAACACCCTGCCAAATTCTGGCAGCAACCAAAATGGACGCATTATCTGATTATACTGGAGGAACTCCAATAGATATTAAAATTGGACTTTTTTGCATGGAAAACTTCTCATACAGTTTCATGAAAGAACTCCTTAAAGAATATGAAATGGATATAAAAGATGTTCAGGAGATTAGAATTGAAAAGAACTATTTATGGTTCTTTTTATCCGAAGATCGTATTCTTAAAATTCCACTGGAGAAAGCTAAATCTTGTGTTCGAAAAAACTGCCAGATATGTATGGATTTCACATCAGAACTTTCCGATATATCTGTTGGTTCTGTAGGCTCTCCTTCTGGATGGTCCACAGTAATTATAAGAACAAATAAAGGTAAAAAACTCATTGAAATGGCAGAAAAAGATAGCTACATAAAAACAAAACCAATATCTGAATCCGGGTTAAAGATAATTGAAAAACTTGCAAAAAATAAAAAAAATGAGAACAAAAATGAAATAAGAAAACGAGAGAATATAGGAAGACCTGTTCTATACAGAAGAGAAATATCAGAGGATGAATTTGAAAGAGAGATATCAAATTGTCAGTTCGAAGACTTAAAAGGTGATGTTGTGGATGTAGGTGCATGTGTACTCTGTGGAGCATGTATTTATACGTGTCCAGAAAATGTAATCGAAATAAAGGATAGAAAACCAGAGTTTACAGGGAAATGCAGGGAGGATTGCAATGCATGTTATGTTGCCTGCCCCCGAACCTTTATTCTTGAAGATATTTTAAGTAAAGATCTTGATAAAAAACCTCTCGGGGATTTCATTGAAATATTATCTGCCAAGGCTCGAATTATAACTGGTCAGGATGGAGGAGTGGTAACTGCACTTTTCAGTTATGTCTTATCAAGAAATCTGGTAGATGACGTTATTGTAGTTGATAAAAGCAGCCTTGAACCATGGAAACCTGAAGCAAAGCTTACAGATAATGTTGCAGATGTCTTGAAGGCATCAGGAACCAAATATGCAGCTTGTCCAATTTTCAAATCACTTAAAGACTCTAGGGAATCTAAATCTGAAAAATCTAAAATCATAATAGAGGGAGGAACCTAAATTGCCATTTAAAATAGAAAGAAACAGGGATCTGTGCCAGCGTAACTTTGGAAGACCTGGCTGTTGCTGGTATCTATGTGATAATCGGGATGAAGAACTGTGTAAAAACTGTTATTCCTGCTATAACAACTGTCCTCATGAAGTTTATGAATTAATAAACGATGAACCATATCCAATTCATCATGAAAACTGTGTTGGATGCAGGATATGTGAAGAAATGTGTCCAAACAATGCCATAGAAGTCAATGCCGTTCCTGAAGATAGAAGAAATGTATGGTCATTAACAGACCTGGTGGAGATCAAAAGGAAAGCTGAAGAGGGCACCTACAGAGTGAGAGGATGTGGAGCTACCAGAGTAATCCCTACATTTGATGATCTGGTTATTGTACCAGCACAGGTTTCAAGACCCCCCATTGATAAATACAGGGAGCCTTGCAATACCCAAGTTGTTTTGGGAAGCAGGTATGCTCTAAATCCCCTTATACTGGACACTCCCATAATGATCGCAGCCATGTCTTTTGGTGCTATAAGCAGAGAGGCAAAGATAGCACTTGCCATGGGTTCAAGATTCGCAGGCACTGCCACAAACACTGGTGAAGGAGGCATGCTACCAGAAGAGAGAGAATATGCCTCAAAACTTATAGCTCAGTATGCATCCGGAAGATTTGGTGTATCTGCAGCTTATCTCAACAACTCGGAGGCAGTGGAGATAAAAATAGGACAGGGTGCCAAGTCTGGAATGGGAGGCCACCTGCTTGGTGAAAAGGTTACACCCGAAGTCTCAAAGATAAGAATGATTCCAGAGGGAACTGATGCCTTGAGCCCAGCAAGACACATGGATATTGTGGGTCCTGAAGATTTAAGCATGAAAATCTCCCAACTGCGTGAAATAACCGAGTGGAAGGTTCCAATCATCGTTAAATTCACTTCAGGCAGAGTTAGTGATGACGTGAAGATTGCGGCTAAGGCCGGGGCTGATATAGTAGTTGTTGATGGTATGCAGGGCGGAACCGGTGCTGGACCTGACATTATCACTGAACATGCTGGAATTCCAACCATAGCTGCAATAGTAGAGGCAGATGAGGCATTAAAGCAGGTAAATCTTCGTGAAGAAGTGAATCTTGTTGCAGGGGGAGGTATTAGAAGTGGTGCAGATGTGGCTAAAGCAATTGCTTTAGGAGCAGATGCAGTTTATATTGCAACCTCTGCTCTGGTGGCTATAGGCTGCCGTGTATGCCAGATGTGCTATGCAGGGACCTGTAGAAAAGGTATAGCAACACAAAATCCCCAGCTTAGAAGACGTCTGGATTATGTAGAGGGTGGTAAGAGAGTTGTGAGATATATAGAGGCCATGACAGAAGAAGTCTGCATGCTAACACAGCAGGCTGGAAATACTGATGTCAGCAAGTTAGAAAAAGATGATCTAAGAGCATTAACTGTCGAAGCATCAGCATTAACCAGTGTAAAAATGGCTGGTTTAGAATCTCCAGTTGTATATTAGAAATCGTTGTATACTAAAAATTATTCAAAGAAATATCAAAATAGAGATTTGTATAGTCAAATTGGGTGGATATCTCTAAACAAAGAATTCCACAGTATCTGTTAAGAAATTACTAATTCTGAAAAGAAATAATTTTTAATTTTTTTCTGTGTTCTTTTTCTATGATTTTTGTTTTAATTTAAACAACTATTATCTATCATTCAATTTATCAGAATATTTCAAACGTTTTCCGTAATATACGTATGGTTTCACGCTCTTCATGACCTTAGCAACGTAGTAACTCTCCCTTTTGTGGGTGAACATGTCCATGTCGTCTACGTGGACAACAAATACCTTGTCACCATCCCTAAATTGGGATTGGCTTTTTGGATCTAGGAGAATGTAGCTACCTTTTACCATACCCTTGGAAATCCTAATTTTTCTTAATAGAATTCCTCCTGTATTTTTTATCAACTGTTATTTTTTTGTTTTTTGTAGATAATAAAATAACCTAAATCAGATAAAAATTTATTTAAAAAAAGATTTAAATGAGAAGTAACATTCTAATATTTGTTACATTTTAAGACAATTCGAACAAAAATTAGATTTTGAGCTTAAAGGTGTTATAATGGATGATGATTCAGTTAAAATGTCAGCATTACTTGTAGCAAGTCTCACATCGTTCATCACACCTTTTATGGCCGCTTCCATCAATATTGCACTACCTGCAATTGGAAATGAATTTCTAACAAATGCTATTCTTTTAAGCTGGGTTCCCACATCCTTTTTATTAGCAGCAGCAATGTTTGCGGTTCCTTTTGGGAGAATTGCAGATATATATGGGATGAAAAAAGTATTTACGTATGGAATGATATTTTTCACTATCACTTCTTTTTTAGCTGCTATAGCTCCTTCTATAATTTCATTAATCATTTTCCGGATTATGCAGGGAATTGGATGTGCAATGATATTTGTCACAGGATTGGCCATTATAACTGCGGTTTTTCCTCCAAATGAGCGGGGAAAAGCTATTGGGATAAATATTGCTGCAGTTTATGTGGGTCTTTCCATGGGGCCTGTTTTAGGTGGTATCCTGACACAGTATTTTGGCTGGCGAAGTCTTTTCTATTTGGTGATACCTCTAGGTTTAATAGTAATTTTCCTTCTTTTCTGGAAATTGAAGGTAGAATGGGCAGAGAGTAAAGGTGAAAAATTCGACATTGTAGGTTCCCTATTTTATAGTCTAGCATTGTTGATGGTTATGTATGGATTTTCAATACTACCTGGAAATTTGGGAATAATTATGATAATTATAGGAGTATTAGGGGTATTAGCATTTGTGCTGTGGGAATTAAAAGTTGAAAGTCCAGTTTTAGACATGAAACTCTTCTTCAAGAATTATAGATTTGCCTCATCTAATCTAGCTGCATTAATCAATTATAGTGCCACAGCTGCAGTGGTATTTCTCTTAAGTTTATACCTACAGTACTTAAAGGGATTTAATCCTCAATCAACTGGGTTGATTCTTGTGGCTCAACCAGTTATCATGGCCATCTTCGCACCACTGGCTGGTAGGCTCTCTGACAGATATGAACCCCGCTCAATTGCAACTATAGGAATGGCCATAATAACTGTTGGTCTGTTTATTTTCACGTTTTTAGGGAGGGACACATCATTATGGTTAATAATAGGGGTTTTGGGTGTTTTAGGTTTTGGATTCGGTTTGTTCTCATCCCCAAACACCAATGCTATCATGGGATCTGTTGAGCGGAGATTCTATGGCGTGGCTTCAGCAACAGTCAGTACAATGCGTCTAATAGGGCAAACAATGAGTATGGGGCTAGTAATATTGATTTTTTCAATATTAATTGGTCAGGTTCAGATAATGCCTGAAAATTACCCTGCTCTTCTTGAAAGCATAAAAATATCATTTATTACTTTTACAGTTCTCTGTTTTATTGGTATTTTTGTATCATGGCCTAGAAAATGAAATTTATTATAAAAATTTAGTTAGTAATTTAAATAAACATTGAGGTCATCCCAAAAGTATATTGGGCGGGGTAATATCTGAATTTATGTAATTTAAAGAGGTTGATGATGAGCTTTAGAGAGTTTGGGGATGATTTCATTATAAGATATGGATTACTTTATTTTGTTTCAATAAAGAATCATGTTTTAAATTCCTTAAAATTAATTAATGAATTGAGTGAAAAAAATGGAAGCACCTCAAATTCTAAAAGAAAGGTTACTAAGCACGTATGCTGAAATGGATCTGGAAGACATAATCCCTGGCGAAGAATTCTGCAGCGAAAATGGCCTTTGTTATAATATAAAATATGAAGGTAAGGTCAAATTAAATATAAATAATCAAATTAAGGCTCGAGAGAAGATCTTATCTGATTTAAAACTAATATATGGTATTGGAGAATCAAAAGAACGAATTTTAAAAAAAGATGGTTACAAAACAATTGGAGATCTGGAGGGTCATCCTAAATTTGGTCAGGAGGCTCGTGAATTTCTAAAAATTTTAGACCGAGCAGATGTTACTGAAATGATGGAATGGCTTTCAAACTGGGTAAACCAGTCCCATCCATTAATACTCTTCTCATCATGTTTTAATGAAACCAGTGATTTCATATTTTTAGATATTGAAACTTTAGGTCTTTTTAGAAGGCCGATTATACTGGTGGGACTAGCACAGATTCATGATAATAGGATAATAGTAAATCAATATCTTTCAAGGGAAATAAAAGAGGAAAAAGCTGTTTTAAGTTCATTTTTATCTTTTATTGATGAGGATAGTACTTTTGTATCTTTTAATGGTAAAAAATTTGATATCCCCTACATAAAAGATAGGATGGCACATCATGTTGTTAAAGGAGACCTCAAAAAACCACATTATGATATGTTAACATTCTCAAGGCGTGAATGGAATGAAAATTTACCCAACTGTAAGCTTACAACACTAGAAGAACATCTATTCAGAATAAAAAGAGAGGGCGATGTTCCAAGTGCACTGGTTCCAGAATTTTATCAAACCTATCTGGAAACGGGAAATATTGGTCCTCTAGTTCCAATAATTGAGCATAATAGGCAGGATATAATTACTCTAGCAAGGCTGTTTTCTAAAATACATGAGATCTGGGGATAAAAAACAAAATATAATAAATTTAAATTTTAAAAATTTATGAACCTTCTATTTATTCATCATTTTAACTCTTTTTATCGCAAAATTTATTAAATCTACATTTAAGGCATTTATTCGGATTTTTAGTAGGTAAAAATCTCTTTTTCCCTGAAATTAAGTTATGAACTCTTTTGATAACTTTAATTATTTCATTTTCAGCCTTCCTATTAAAGTAAGTTTTCCAGTATACGTCATCTGTACCTCTCTCACGTAAAGCAGCGAAAATACGTCTGTCATCCTCATCTATCATCTCTTTGAAAGCTAGACAGTAACCATAAACCTGATGGATGTTGGAGATGTAGGGGATGGCCCCTGGTTTATCATCTATTATTATGAATTTGTCAGGAGTCATCAGGATTTCGTCGATGAGTCCTCTGATACCATATTTAACTGATATTACTGGGAATTCACGGGATAAAACTTCACCAGTTTCAGATGCCTCCATGATCTCTTCAAATGTTGCAGGCACAGCTTCCTCCTTAAATTTTGACTCTAAGAGGGAGTGTTCCTTAGCTCCCTTAACCATGGCTCTTGTTGGTTTAACCATTACACCCTTCATATTTTCAAGATAAATACCATATTCACAGAATCCCTGTTTATTGAGCCAGCTGATTGGGAAGTTATTCTTTCCTTCAATTATTTTTACTTCAGATATCAGGGGATGGGGATAGGATTCAGGATTATTTAACAATTTATTACACCATCAATGGATTTTGAATCGATTTATAGCTTAACAGTCATTTTTATCAATTGTAATTAAAATACCAAGGATAAGACTTATTAATACTTATTTCCAGTCTATTGATTTAGATCTACTGTTAATGCCTTTTACTTTGTATAATGAAAAACATATACTTTTGAATCAAGTTACCAGCAAATTTTCTATAAATAATGTATTAAATCTTTTTAGCGATGTATATTATATCATAGGCCATGCAAGGTAATTTAAAAGGTAATCTCATTTTAAATTGATATATTTTATCTGATACGTGTGGAAATTTTTGCATAAGAAAATAGTTCATAATCATATTAGCAAAAGGGATAGGTAGATCGACACCATATATGTTGATTATCTCAAATTTTCCTCTTAAGCATTTTTTCATTTCATTAATTGTGAATAAGGATATATGTTCCTCGTTAGTTCTACTAAATATACCATTGGGGGTTGTTATTACAATATATCCGCCTTTTTTAAGTAGAGTATACCATTTTTCTAATGCTTCTTTTGGCTGATGCAAATGTTCTATTATTTCGCCAGCGTACAGTATATCCCATTCTCCTTTGATGTTAGGGTCTTGGGCATTATCTACACTAAAATTGATATGACTATGTTTTTCTTTAACTTTTTTGATAATTACAGTAGAAATATCGAATCCAGTAACTTGTGGACATTCTCCAGGTGTGAACATTTCAGAAAATATAGATCCGCCACAACCAATGTCAAGTATTCGGCTATATTTTGTGATTTTTAATTCATTGAGAAATATATTCCTTAATAACTTTATTCTGTATCTATGAAAATTCCCTGCCCAACCATGCCACTGTTCCTTCAACCGATAATGATCTTTTTCACTCATTAAATGATCATAAAACGTTTTAGTAATTTCAAATTCGTCCTTTTTGTTCATTAAATCACATTTTATGTATTTAAAGTTTTTGGCATTGTCCTCTAAGCAAGTTCAGTCAGTTCAAAATTTCTAAGATAACATTGCCAGCATTTTTATATAAAAAGTTAATAGTAGTAGTCAACTATATACTCAACCCATTTACTAAGGGCTATAGTTTAACAGCCATTTTTATCAGTATACTTATCAGAATACCTACTATAAAACCTATTAATATTTCCCTCCAATTAATAGATTTTATATCCACAACCTATAACCTCCTTGTTCAATTAATTTAAAAATAACTAAAAATTTAATAAAATTAATCTTTATTGTTCTAATTTATCCTTGTTATTTCTTTTGGTGTCACTATCATATTTATTTTTTGATCATGCACCTCTATGGGAACACTTTCAATTATTTGAAGTTCATGAACTGTTGTTACAATTGGAGTATCATGGCTGATAGACTTTTCATATAGGAGGTGTTTTATTTCCATATCTCCGTATCCTCCACCTTTACCCAGTCTATTTCCAGATCTGTCCACTGCCACTGATCCTTCTACAACCAAGTCCACTTTATGAAACTTTTTTATTGATTTTCCAAATTTAAATGCGCCTTTTATTGTGGAGGCCAGTCTTTCGTATCCTGCCACTTTAGATGGTTCTATTCGTAAATATCCAATCTTTAATTTAGGTGACGCCATGATCAAAACCTTCCCATCCTTTAGAGCCAACTCACGCACCTTTCGTTGAGGAGAATCTGGACTTGAAAAGATTATCTTAGATTTTTTCCATTCTTCTGTGGTTTGAAGTAATTTTGCTGCTGCAGTTGACCCGTAAAAATTAGGAATTCTTCCATGAGGTGGTTTTGGAGGTTTTGAGATTCTATTTTTCTCAAGAGTATTCCAGATCTTGTTTCTGATTTCATTTTTATCATGGATTTTCATCATGTTCATTTTACATCTTGAGAGTAATAAATAATGTGATTTAATAATTAATATTTATTTTAAATTATTTTGTTAAATAAAATTTGTTTAATAAATTATTTCCAAAATTTAATATCATATTGGATTATTATTTTATGAGATTCGATATCATAATTTTTACCTCAATCATAACAACAAAGATGATGCATCTTGTTATAAAATATATATTCATGAATTCCTCAGATTGCAGGATTCCCATGATTCTTGTTACTTTGATGGTTATGGCAACATTCACCACTGGCTGCATCCAGGATGATGATACATCCTTAAACACCACTATGGAAATGGATATCATTGATAACACTTCTACATCAGGGAACACATCCTCAAACCAAACAACTTCTAAAAAACATGAGAAATTTGGAATCTGTAATTATGTGGTCGATGGGGATACCATAAACGTTCTTGGGGTTGGCAGAATTCGGTTGGTTGGTGTGGATACACCAGAGAGGGGTCAGTCAGGATATCAGGAAGCGAAAGATTTTACGACTAACCTGTGCCTTGATAAAACAGTCTATTTGGACATTGATGATGCAAAATCCTATGATAAATATGGCCGAACTCTTGCAGTGGTTTATGTGGACGAAGTCAATGTGAATGCAGAACTTCTGCAGAAAGGGTATGCTGAGATACTGTATATACCACCATCGGAATTTGATCCATACTCCTGGATTTGAAGAGGTTTTTTTATTAGGATTTTTTCCTATATTTATAACAAGATTTTTTTTGAGATTTTTTGAAGTCAGTTTCAATTTTATAAAAAAATTATAAATTCTTCAACTTATTGGAATTTACTCTAGTTGGTATATATAAAAAGGTATCAAAATCAGTCATTTAGCTAATTTTAAATTTTTTTAATTTGCTGGAACTTTGATAAAATTTATTTTAAGATTGATTTATCACTTTCATGCTATGAACTCTGTATAATGAAACTACAGTATGTATCTCCCATAGCATAACATTTAGTCTCTTCAACCTTTTGGTCTTCACCATGATAGGCAGTAAATATGGCTTTCAATATTCCTGCATCAAAAGCACAGGCAGGTCTTCCAAGATATGGAAGACCTCGACATTCATAACAATCATATACATTTATTATTAATGGATCAAAACTTTCAAGTTTTACCTGACCTAGATAATGGGTTTCCCAGAACTTAGTAATATTTTCAATAAATTTATTTGTATCAGGGTTAGCAACTTTCTCATATAGGACTTTTCCCACCTTCATTCCTGCTTCATGAAGTATTGGATTGATATCAATGCCTTGACTTATAAGAGCCACCCGTATGGTGTGAAAAATCAATCTGAAGAATTCAAGGGGGTCGCGTTTACTGGATATATATCTGGAGACATAATTTTCTATATCATCCTTCAGGTCTTTTTCTCGATATAACTTGCCCAGATAGTCAGAGTTTATAAAAAATATCTTTTTCCGTCTATCATTTGGGTCAGATTTTGAGCCAATAATTCTTTCACGTTTCAGTGCCTTGAGATGTGCTGAAACTGTGGATTTTGCCCTGCTAGATAAATCCACTATTTCATCAAAACATAATTCGCCTTCCTTTAGCATTGATAATATTTTCACCCTCATGGGGCTGTCAATAGCATGTAAACCTTCAGATGTGGCGAATAATTCTATTTGAAGATTTTCATCATATTTTTTATTGTTTATATTGCTCATTACTTGTTCCCTTTGTTTTTGTTATATATAATTTGAACACCGTAACATATAAATAGTGTTGTTCGTATATATTAGAACATTCGTGGATGAGCGAACAATTATGGAGGAGAAAAAAATGAATGAAAAATTGGATATGTTCTGTTATCAGTGTTCTCAAACCGCCAGGGAAACAGCATGTACAATAAGAGGAGTATGTGGAAAGGAACCTACTGTGGCAAGATTACAGGACAACCTACTATTTGCAATTAAAGGTATATCAGCCTATTTATATCATGCAAGAGAACTGGGATACACAGATCCTGAAATAGATGCATTTATTGAGAGAGGATTTTACTCTACACTCACAAATGTGAATTTTGATGCAGAAGAATTTGTTAGATTAGCTCTAGAAGCAGGCCAGATGAACCTTAAAACAATGCAACTTTTAAAGAAGGCACATTTAGATACATACGGAGAACCAGTACCAACCGAGGTTAGAACTGGAACAGTGAAAGGACCTGGAATTGTAGTAACTGGTCACAGTCTTAAAGCACTAGAAAAACTCCTCAAACAAACTGAAGGAACTGGAATAAATGTTTACACACATTCCGAGTCTCTACCAGCCCATGGATACCCTGAACTTAAAAAATATAAACATCTTGTTGGTCAACTTGGTGGCCCATGGTTTGATCAGCGAGAAACATTCTCAAAGTATCCTGTAGCAATTCTTGGAACATCCAACTGTGTACTTCTTCCTAAAGATGAATACAAAGAAAGGATGTTTACATCAGGAGTAGCACAATTACCTGGAGTACGCCACATTGAAGGATATGACTTTACCCCAGTAATTGAGAAGGCCAAATCGTTACCAGAGCTGGGAGATGAACCTGGAGAAACAGTTCTAACAACAGGATTCGGTGCCTCAACTGTCTTATCACTTGCAGATAAAATAAAAGAATTAGTTGAAGCCGGAAAAATTAGACATTTTTTTTTGGTAGGTGGATGTGACTCTCCAAAACCTCAAGCCAAATACTACAGGGAATTTGTCAAGAAGCTACCAGAAGACACAGTTGTACTGACCCTTGCATGTGGTAAATACAGGTTTAATGACCTTGATTTAGGTGATATTGAGGGAATTCCTAGATTAATTGATTTAGGCCAGTGTAATGATGCTATAGTTGCTGTAGATATTGCTGTAGCTTTAACAGAGCTATTTGGTGTTGAATTGAATGAACTGCCATTGACCATCATATGTAGCTGGATGGAACAGAAAGCTGCTGCCATACTATGGAGTCTCTTAGCACTGGATATGAAAGGAATATACATTGGCCCCATAATCCCTGGATGGGTGAATGATGATATTCTAAAGGTTTTGGTGGAACAATATGACATGAAACCTATTGGAGATCCAGAAAAAGATATAAAAGACATTTTAGGGTGAATTTTCGTTTTACCCTTTTTTTATTCTTTCTTTTAACCCTTTTCTTATTTGTTTCAAGGAAATCATGAAGAAATTTTAAAGTAAGTATATATTAAAATTATATTAATATCATAATATTATTATTGAAAGATTTTTATGGTTAAATGGAGGAATTAAATGGATAAAGAAATTGATGAAGATAAGGCATTTGAAGCCAAATTGCGGGGAAGTTTTGGATGGAAATGTTCATGTTCCCTTGATATTGTTGATAAGGAATCTTCACTAAGAGAAGTTATATGTAAAGGCTGTGGAAAGGTCTTTATGACTAACAGAGATACAGAATATTGTTTTAAATGTAGAAAATAGTTATTTAAGTTTATAGTTTATTTATACATAATTTATATACCTAATATATGAGTGAGGTTTTATTATGAAAGAAGAACTAAAGGCTAAAGTCTTGAATTTAGCAGATCTGATAGATTATCAAGAAGGTGCTGTTGTAAGCCTTGAGATTGTACGAAAAGATACAGGGACTGTAACCATATTCGCATTTGATGAAGGGGAAGGATTAAGTGAGCATACAGCTCCCTTCGATGCACTGGTACAGGTAATTGATGGAGAGGCAGAGATTACAATCTCCGGGAATAAAAACCATCTGGAGAAGGGTGAAGCCATCATAATGCCTGCAAATGATCCCCATGCACTCCATGCAGTCAAAAGATTCAAGATGATTCTAACAATGATAAGATCTTAGAGGGATTTAGAAATTTTAATCCCATCTCCTATTTTTATTTAAATATTTAGATAATTTAAATAATATAACTTAATTCAACTTCGCTCATCTCCCTGTAAGTGTACATTGCTGTAAGATGAGTTCAAGTGCTTTTTCCAGCCAGTTTATTCCGTTGTTGAAGGTGAATTGGAAGAATTTGATGTAGGTGTTGAGTTTTTTCTTTGAAACTCCTCTGAAAATCCTTAAATATGGTTTTAGAAGTGAATGTCTGTTTTCACAGTTATTAACATGGGTTTCACCGTCTGCGTACTCTTTTTCAGAATGGTTGATTACATGATGTTCTATGACCTGCGGATGTTCTCCCAAGCCGATATAGATAGTATAATCATCGGTAAAAGCTTTTATGAGTCCTTCACAGTGTGTTTCTATTTTAGAGTGTATTAAGTCTTTGGAAAGGTTCTTTTCAACGATTAGGATGGTTTTTCTTGTTCCTCTTTCTATCATGGTGATTATTGGTGGTTTGTCTTTGTCATATGTGCCTCTTCCACGTAATTTAAGCCCTCTTTGTCGTGGATGTTTTTTTAAAACTTTTATCACCTGCTGATTGGTACATTTTGTCTATTTCGATTTCTCCTGACAACACCGGATCTTTGGATTGATTAACCAAACATTCCCTGAATTCATGGGCTATGCGGTAAACACTCTCCCATTTATGTCCTAATTCCTCCGATAAACGTTTAATGCTTTTTTTATCTAAGTTCAGGATTATGTAGAACATTTCACCAATTGGGAGTTTTTTGCTGGCAAAATGGTCCCGGTGAAATTGTTCCCGCAACTTTTACAGGAATAACGCTTGATCTGTGTGTTATTCAAGTATCCACGTTTATAAGTCTCAAAAGATTTGCATTCAGGACAATAAACACCATCAGACCATCGAATACATCTAAAAATCTTTAAAGCCTTCTCGTCTTCCGGCACGCATAACTCACATATCAAATTTTTATGTTTCATGCATGATAATATGAATATCAAACTACATAAATCTTTGTACACTCTCAAGGAGATGAGCGAATTACAATAAGGTATGTGACTAGATACTAAAAAAAGTTTTTGATTTCTGAGATTCTTTATATATTGATCATTTTTTTTTGATCATTTTTTTAAGTGATATGATTGAACTTCGTTAAACAGACCTATAACGAAGTTCATTGATTACATTAATTCTTGATTCTAGGACGCAGATATAAATACTTTTTTTATGTGCTTGAAAAAAATAATATAGTTATAAATAAAAAATAGAATTTGATAAAAATGACAACATGTAAATATGAATATAATGATGAATATGTTAAATATAAATGTGATAAAGAAGCATTAGATGGGTATGATTACTGCATACTTCATTTAGAGCTTCCAGATGAATTTGAAAGTGAGGAATTTAACAAAATAAATGAACAAAAAGAAATGGAGATAAAAAAAAGATAAAAAATAACGATTACAATTTTACAGGTGCTAAATTATTTGAACCTGATTTTTTTTTGGGTGCTACAATAAAAGGTGATGCTAATTTTAGTGGTGCTACTATAGGGGGTGGTGCTGATTTTAGAGATGCTAAAATAGAGGGTGATGCTTATTTTAGTGGTGCTACTATAGAGGGTTATGCTTATTTTAGTGGTGCTACTATAAGGGGTTATGCTTATT
>Ga0194112_10002928_pt1 | contig 24124 bp, 24 predicted proteins | sample TA2MahC400mmetaG_FD_146191 | JGI IMG/M metagenome (GOLD analysis project Ga0194112, IMG submission 146191) | Freshwater microbial communities from Lake Tanganyika, Tanzania - TA2015016 Mahale Deep Cast 400m | ecosystem: Environmental > Aquatic > Freshwater > Lake | place: Tanzania: Lake... | reverse complement strand
CCCGCTCGATGCTGTCTTTCGACCTCTTCGCCCCCAACTCCGACACCGCCTGGCGGATTTCCTTCTGCAATTTTGCTGCTTCCATGAGAATAGCATCTTTTGTCTCCCTGACTAGCTTCTGCCCCTCAGCCCTCAATTTCTGCAGTTCGGTCAACAGCTCCCGCCTTTGCACTTCCAGCTCAGCCTTGTCTCGCTCCAGGCCATTTCGTAACTCCTCTGCCAGCCGTTTTTCTTTTACCAGGTCAGTCAGTAAAGTCTCCAATTCCTGGTTGCCCTTTGAAAGCATTCCCCTGGCCTGGTCAACAATCTCGGCTGGCACGCCTAACCTGGAAGCTGTAGCCAACGCATTGCTGCCACCAGGTATCCCCACGATGAGACAATAGGTAGGGGAAAGAGTAACAGGGTCAAAATCAAAAGATGCATTCTGCATCCCGCGAGTAGCATGGGCAAAGGCTTTCAAGGCGCCGTAGTGTGTGGTGGCTACAGTCAAGGTACCGCGAGACAAAAAGTGAAGCAGGATAGAGCGTGCCAGAGCCGAGCCTTCTTCAGGGTCGGTGCTGGTACCCAGTTCATCCAGAAGCACCAGGCTTTTTTTACTGGCGCTGCCAATGACACGCACGACGTTCCCTATATGCCAGCTAAAGCTGGAAAGCGTCTGCTCGATGCTCTGCTCATCGCCAATGTCGGCAAACACGTTATCGAACATAGGCAAACAGCTCTCTGCAGCCGCAGGAATCGGTATGCCAGCCTGCATCATCAAGCTAAGCAGCCCCATGGTCTTCAGCGCCACCGTCTTACCGCCGGTGTTGGGACCAGTAATCACCAGGACAGAGAAATCTCGGCCTAACTCAACTGAAAGCGGCACAGCTTTTTCCGCCAGTAAAGGATGCCTGGCAGCTATCAGCCTTAAGAGTCCGGAAGGCTCATCCTCTGCACCCTGCGCCTTTCCATCAAAAGAGGTGATAGTCGGTTCCGTTGCCCTGGCCCTCTGAGCATACCTGGCCTTGGCCAGCGCCATGTCCAGCTCGGCAACTAACTCAACGTTGCGCCGGATTTCCGCCTCATGCGCCCCAACCTTATTGCTCAACTCCCCGAGTATTCTCTCGATTTCCCGCTTTTCATCCAGCGCCAGCTCCCTTAGCTCATTGCCCAGTTCCATCGTAGCCCATGGCTCTACAAACACGGTTGCTCCAGTATTAGAAACATCGTGAACGATGCCCTTAATCTCTCTGCGACACTCGACCTTCACCGGGATGACATATCGCCCTTCCCGTTCGGTGATAAGATGTTCCTGGATAATAGTACGCCCCTTAGTCCCCTTCATAATGCCGTCCAGTCGCTTCAGTAATTCTCCCCTTGCTTGCCTCAACCTTTGCCTGGTATTCGCCAGCTTAGGAGAAACCGAATCCAGCACTTCGCCAGTAGATGAAATTGAGCTGCCTATATCCTTCTCCAGTTGTCGAAGCTCAACTATGCCCTGAGCGATACACCACAACTTTGGGAACTCATTAGATAGCTTGCTCAGCCTGCTCCTCAGCCGTGAAACCGCACCCAAAGTATCATGTATTTCTACCAGCTTCGCCGATTCTAGCACCTTGCCCAGGGCTGCCATCTTCGCCTCTTCACGCACATCACGAACTCCGCCGATGGAGAAATCAGGCTCTCTGGCAAGCAGGTGCCGGGCTTCAGCCGACTGTCTCAGCAGCAGAGAAACCGTTTCATAATCCGCCGACGGCTGCAATCCCAGCGCCAACTCACGGCTGGCTGAAAACGAAGCAAAGTCGGCCAGTATCTCCCGTATCCTGGGAAACTCCAGTATCTCCAGGCTCTTGTTATCCAAGTCTTTGTCCGTCCTCTGGTCTGCACCTACATTGTATCACCCCACATCGCCAAACCTGAACCAATGGCCCCATTGGTCGTTCATCTAGATGCTACCTGTCCAACCTGAATCGCCTCTGCCATTGTGACCTTGAGCACAGCGAAGAGTGACAGCTTCCTAGGTGGCACCTGCCCACAGGTGGCCCATACAGGATAGAAATCACGGCGGCCACCCGAAGGCGGGTGACACGTATGTAAACTTGCAACCTGCAACCCTAGGTCACCGCACGGGCAGCCTTCTGCTTGACGAACCCCTAAATGCCTAATAGACTTGTCATTGTCCCATGTCACAGAATCGAGTAATAGTCATCGGCGCTGGGGCCAGCGGCATGATGGCTGCCGGCCATGCAGCCGAGCTAGGCGCTCAAGTCCTGCTCCTGGAAAAGACTGAGCAACCAGGCAAAAAAATCCTTATCTCCGGCAGGACACGGTGCAATCTCACCAACGCCAGGACTCTAGACAATTTCATCGCCATGTACGGCCTCAACGGGAGTTTTCTGCGTAGCGCCTTTCATCGCTTCTTCCGCGACGACCTGCTAGCACTGCTAAAACGCTACGGCGTTGACACCAAATCTGAGTCCGACGGGCGTATCTTCCCCGCCTCTGATGACGCTCACGATGTAGTCAAAGCCCTGCAACGCTACACGTCTGACCACGGCATGCAAACACAGACAGGCACAAAAGTAACCGGCATACAGGTGGAGAGAGGCCAAGTCACAGGCGTGCAGACTGAGCAAGGCACATACCTGGCAAAGGCAGTAGTCCTGGCTACAGGAGGCGCTTCTTTCCCCGGCACCGGCTCCACCGGGGACGGCTACCACCTGGCTGCAGCTTTGGGCCACACTATAGTTAAGCTGCGTCCTAGCCTTATCCCTTTGGTTGTCCAGGAAACAGAACTCGCCCGAAGCATGCAAGGGGTCAGCCTGAGAAACGTGCGCCTCACCGCCTACAAATGCCCATCTGAAAAAATCGACGACTTCTCAGCTCCGACCACCGATTCAGGCCGAGGCACGGGGAAAAAACCAAGCCACCCCATTATCGAGAGCCGACGGGGCGACCTGATAATGACCCACTTCGGCATCGGCGGACCTGTAACATTACAGACGAGCCTGGCTATTGTCGATGCGCTGGAAACCAGCCCTGTCAGCATCGCCATCGACCTTATGCCGGACACAACCGAAAGAGGACTCGATACCCAACTGCAACGCAACTTCAACCGCCACGGCAAACGAACCTACAAACGCATATTGGCAGAGCTACTACAGCCCAAAATGATTGAACCTCTCTCAAAAATGACAGGCATACCGGCCGAAAAACAAGCCCACCAGCTTACTGCAGAGGAGCGTAAGCGCCTGGTGAAGCTGCTCAAGTCGCTGCGTTTCAACATCAAGGGACCACTCCCCCTGTCTTCAGCTATGGTCACCGCCGGCGGCGTGTCCCTGAAGGAGATAAACCCGCACACCATGGAATCGCTATTGGTTAAGGGGCTTTTATTCTGCGGTGAGGTTATGGATATCGATGCTGAAACTGGCGGCTACAATCTGCAGGCTGCCTTTTCCACCGGCTATGTCGCCGGCGAACACGCAACAGCCGCCACGAAGGCTATGCAATGAAACCATACGGAATTACAATGCGCAAATTACGAACTCTTTCAGGCTCTCCGCCAGAGCGCACAACGGCAAGCCAACCACGTTGAAATAATCGCCATCTATCCTCTCGATTAGCAGCGCTCCCAACCCCTGGATAGCATAGGCACCAGCCTTGCCCAGAGGCTCGCCCGACTGAACATAAGCATCTATCTCCCCAGCAGTCAGCTTTCTGAACTGAACACTCGTCTCCTCCGATCTGGATACTGATCTGCCTTCGTCAGCATCAAGTATAGTAAAGCCAGTGATAACAGAATGCGTCTTCCCGCTCATCGCTAATAGCATCTCCCTTGCCTCGCCCTCGGTTTTGGGCTTACCCAAAATCTTGCCCTCCAGAACGCCAAAGGTATCGGCTGCTATTACTACAGCATTCCGATATTTCTTAGCCACAGAGGAAGCTTTTCTCAGCGATAACGACTTTGCCAGTTCATGGGGGTCCAGTCCGGATTCCAAATCCTCCACCGAATTGCTCGGCACCACCTGGAACTTCAAGCCAATCTGCTCCAGCAACTGCATCCGCCTGGGAGACTCCGAAGCTAATATGAGCTGCTTCATAGCTTTATGTCAAACACAACAGGCTGTCTGCGGTCAGACACTAAGATACGACTTTTCAAGATTTAGCAACAGCCTTTTCATCTCCAAACCCCCACTGAAACCACCCAAACCACCATCGCTGCGAACCACCCTATGACAGGGAATAACAACAGGTAACGGATTTTTCCCAAGAGCCCGCCCCACTGCCCGCGTAGCCTTGGGCGCCCCTAACTGCTCAGCCACCCAACCATAGCTCCTGGTTTGGCCATAGGGAATGCTCCTGGTTATCTCCCACACATCTTGTCGAAATCTGGTAGCCCCAGACAAGTCCAGCCGGGCACGGAAATCTACACGCTCACCGCTGAAATACCGCTGCAAACGCTGTGGCAAGTCAGTAGATAAGTCAGAAATGCCGCCACCGACACACAAACATGAGTTGCCAATCGCGCTGAGCACTTCACCTCTGGATGTCAGCGGTAGAATCAATCGCCGCAGTCCTTTTGCCGAACTGACAACGCCTACCCACCCCAAGGCAGTCTGAAATACCATCGAGCTTAACTCAGTCATGACAGAATCGCTAAAAGTCCTTGCTGGTCTTCAGGTCTTGCCTTCCAGTCTATCTAGAGCCGAGCTATAAACACGGTACGTCCCCAAATCGAAAAGGACAAAGCGCACTTCCTCCAATGTAGTTGACACAGAACGCAGAAAAGAGACAACCGTTTTCAGGGCTATCTCCGCTGCCTCAGCCACAGGATAGCCATAAGCCCCTGTGCTTATAGAAGGAAAGGAAACGCTCCTCAGTTTGCGCTCTGTAGCCAGCTTGAGGCACTCACGATAAGCACTTGCCAGCAGGTCAGGTTCGCCATGGCCACCGCCATGCCAGATCGGGCCTACGGTATGAATCACATACTTCGACAGCAAGTTTCCGCCCGTGGTGATCACTGCCTTGCCCGTATCCAATCGTCCAATCTTGGCTACAATCTGCTTGCATTCCTCCTTAATAGCAGGACCGCCGGCACGGTGAATAGCCCCATCAACACCCCCACCACCCATCAGGCCAGAATTAGCAGCATTGACAATAGCATCTGTGCTCTGCCTTGTGATATCACCTTGCATCAGCACTAGTTTTGTCTTGCCAATTGTTCTGGAACTAGCCTCGTTCATATCTAACCCCACAACCCACATCAGCCTAATTCAGGCTCAATTAACCCATAATCACCGTCATCACGCCGGTAAAGCACACTAAGCGCTTTGTTATCATCATTTACAAAGAGGAAAAAGTCATGGCCCAAAAGCTCCATCTGCTCCGCCGCATCTGCGATAGTCATCGTCTTGGCTACAAACCGCTTGACCCGCACCACTTTGGGCGCAGCCTCGGCTTCCTCCACCAGCACTGGCCGCAATGGAGCGCCCCGGCCTTTCCGATATCTTTTCCCCTTAAATCGCTCTATCTGACGAGACATCACCTCATAAGCGGCATCCACAGCCGCATATACATTGTCTCCCCGCTCCTCTCCCCGCAACAGCGTACCTTTGCTACTCAACGTCACCTGAACCGTGAAGCGTTGCTGGGGAGAACGCGTCTTCTCTTCACGTATTTCGACTTTGCCACCATTCATGCTAGGCAAATATCGACTCAATTTCCCTATTTTCTTGTTAACATAGCTTTCGATTGTCTCTACATCTTTCAGATTCTTAGTGATGACTTCCAGTTCCATTTTCCTCAACTCCTTATTTTAGACTTCCCTGGCCAGGGTCAAACCCCAAACTGTTCTGGTTCCCCCTTTCTTGAGGGCACTAGCGCACGCTTCTAATGTAGCACCAGTGGTACAAACATCATCAATTAGCATAACGCCAGCGCCAGCCAGTTTGGCATTCCTGCAGATAAAAGCATCAATCACGTTATTCCTGCGCTCCTCTACATTCGTTGTCCTCACTTGTGGCAAGCTATTCTTGGAACGACAGAGGCAATCCTCTATCACTGGCAAGCCAATCAACTTGGACAATTCACGAGCCAATAGCACTGACTGATTATAACCCCGTTGCCTCAGCCTGCGAGGATGAAGCGGCACCGGCACCAGTATATCGCCAGGCACAGGATTTGACTGCAGGTAATTGCGCATCAACCTGGCCAGATAAGGAGCCACAGCTCTTAGATTGTCGTATTTCAGGGCGTGAACTGCCTGGCGTACCGTACCCTCCAACCGGAAAGGTGAACGAACCCCATCGATACCTTCCTGACTGCTCCAACAATCAGGACAAAACCCACCGCTTGAGCCTGGTTTACCGCATTTTTGGCAAAAGGGAGGGAAAAGCCGCGGTAGCGTCCTAGTACAGTCATCGCACAAAAAGCTGCCTAATCTACCGCAGCCAAGACAACGCCGCGGAAAAAAAAGGTCAACCACTACCTCTTGGAGCTGGCTCGACAACAAAGACAAAGCAACCACCCCAAAAGCTACGAGGACAAAACCAGTAGTTGCAGCTATCGACTACACACGCGAGCGCGGGCTAGGCCCTGTCCCGCTGAAAATAGGCTCATTTCGATATACGTCACCATTCCTGATCTTGATATTAAAGTCACAATCAGGATTGGAACATACCCAAGCCTTGTAGTGAATCGCCGCCCCTTGACTACCGAAATCAGATAGTGGCAACAGATCTCCGACCTTACATTTTAGGCATTTTGGAAAGGAATTATTTTCCACTTTCCACCTCCTCCAAACTCTAAAGTATACAATAGGCTTTGCAGCCCTGGCAAATCACGATTGTCCCAGCTTCACCTCACCCAGCCTACTATAAACCGCACCGCTAGGCAAAAGCTGACTCCTCATCAAGTTAACACTATTCACCTCTACTTCGCAGTCAATCTTCGGCGATTTCCTGGTCACCATTTCACCAAAGCTACGTTTGTCACCGGGCAAAGCCCCTTCTCGCAACCGCGCCAAGGTCAGGTGTGGAGTAAACGGTCGCGACTCTCTGGCAAACCCCAATGGCACCAGTCCATTATCGATGCGCTGCTGCATAGTCAACAGCTTCTCAACCTCACCACTAGTGCCTACCCACAAAACGCGAGGCTGCCTTAGGTTAGGAAAAGCCCCCACCTCGCTAAGAACCAGCCGGAATGGCGTCATCCCCTGAACAGCCTGTCCCATGACTCTAACTATCCGCTCCATCCTTTGCTGGGATATGTTCCCCAGGAATTTCAAGGTGAGATGAATCACCTCCGGAGCTACCCACTTCACGAAAGTATCTCCCGGAGATTTCAGCTCATCCTGCAATTTACGCAGACTGGACCTGACTTCATTCGACAACTCAATAGCAATAAACGACCTGATTTGTTCCATACTCATTGAGTCGCACTACCTTTAGTGGTCACCGCCAAGCACAAACTAAATACCCAACAACTTTCTAGCATTGCCACCAAGTATCTTCTCTTTAGCATCCTGGAGCAAGCCAACAGAATTAATCTGGTCTATAATTCGCCTGGGTGAAAGCAGCGGATTGTCACTGCCAAAGAGAATCTTGTCGCTGCCCACTATATCGGCCACGTGTCTGAATATCTGCGGCTTGTACAAAAATGGCGTGGCAGCGGTGTCAAAATAGCAGTTGGCCATCGCCGTTTCCACCTCCGGCATCAAGGCATAGAAGGGCAAACCACCACCCCAATGAGCCAGCACAACTTTCAAATCCGGAAAGCTAACTATGAAAGGATAAATCATCTCCGGCCTGACTATGCCCTTGCCAAAATACTGATGTCCCACTGGTTCCGAAGTATGTGCCAGGAAAATCAAGCCATGCTCCATGACGGCTTCCACCACAGGTTGCATTGCTTTCTTATTCCTAAGGTCAAAGCCCTGTACATCTGGCCTCATCTCACCGATTCCTCTTGCTCCACTCCTGGCACAGCGCTCCACCTCCTTAACTGCCCTCCCCACGTCATTAGGTTGAACCACACAGAAGCCGATGAGCCGCTGCGGATAGCGAGCTACACAGTCCAAGATATAATCGTTCATCTCCTGGCACATCCGGTGTCTCACTATCCCAAAGCCCAGGATTACAGACATATCCACACCACATTCATCCATGCTCTGCACAAGCTCTTCAGCCGTGGACAGCTTGGCCTTTGGCTGAGAATAAAGCTCACGAAAGCAGGCATCACGCGCTGCATATTCATTGCGTTCATTTTTCATTTTGGGCGATACTACGTGTGTGTGAAAATCGATAATCATCGGGAGCATTATAGTCGAACCGAATCCAGCTTCTCAACCAGAACTTGTTGACACAGAGTACGTGTTTGTTTATTATCGACAGCTAGTAACAAAGCCGTTCTACAAGGAGGCGGATTATGCCGAGGTTCACACGTTTTCTGCTCACCACTCTGGTTCTCCTAGCCGTCATCATCATCTCCTGTGCTCCCTCCAAATCCCCCGCTTCAGCCATCCTCGATGACCCAATACAAATCGACTCGGGCTTGGTCTCAGGAATTACTACCAATGGCCTCAGGATTTATAAGGGCATCCCTTTCGCTGCACCACCTGTGGGCAACCTGCGCTGGAAGCCACCGCAACCAGTGACACCCTGGCAAGGTGTGAGGCAATGCACCGAATTCGGCCAAGTCCCCCACCAATGGGCAGCCCTCGGCCCTCCACCCAAAGACAGCAACGAAGACTGCCTCTACCTCAATATCTGGACACCCGCCAAGAGGCGCAGTGACCGGTTACCCGTCATGGTCTGGCTTTACGGTGGAGGTTTCCGCTTCGGCTCAGGTTCGACTCCCCTTTATGATGGAACGAATTTAGCAAAGCATGACGTAGTGGTGGTTACCTTCAACTATCGAGTAGGTACAATGGGATTTATCGCCCACCCCCAGCTTTCCAAGGAATCGGAGCATAACTCTTCTGGCAACTATGGCATCCTTGACCAGATAGCTGCCCTACAATGGATACAGAGGAACATTGCTGCCTTTGGAGGCGACCCTAACCGCGTTACTATATTCGGCGAATCAGCAGGCGCAATCAGCGTTGCCTTCCTCATGGCATCACCTTTAGCCGAAGGGCTATTTCAACGAGCCATATCCCAAAGTCTGGCTGAGCTAGGCCTCTTAGCACACATCAGGGAAAAGCGATATGGCATTGAACCAGCAGAGAGCCAAGGGGAACAGCTAGCTAAGGACCTAGGTTGCGATACAACCCCCGACTCCATAGCTTGCATGAGAACCAAGAGCGCAGAGGAAGTCATGGCTGCGGGCAAACCGCCGGCAGACTACCTCTCTCATGGATACAGGTACGGGCCTATCGTGGATGGCTGGTTGCTACCCGATCTGCCGATGAACATCTTCGAAGCCGGCAAGCAACACGATGTCCCCTACCTGCTCGGCTCCAATGCAGACGAATGGGCACTATTTCAGCTACGGACAAAAATGACCGCAGACGCCTACCAGTCATATGTAAAGGGGACAGCCGGTGAATATGCCCAACAGGTGCTAACTATGTACCCCGCCACAGATGATGAACAAGCCAAAGCCGCCGAGAAGGACATTTTGACGCTTTACGCTTTTACCTGCCCCGCCAAGGCTTACGCTGCAGCCATGGAAAAGGTGCCTGCCAAAACCTACTTCTACCAGTTCACCCGCATTCCCCCGGGAGCCACTCCGCTCGGTGCCTTCCATGCCCTGGAAATAGGCTATGTCTTCGGCAACCTTGTACCCATACTCCCTACCTCAGACCCAGAGACATATTTCGATGACACCGACAAAGCACTCTCAGAAACCATGATGAGCTACTGGACCAGCTTCGCTGCCAAGGGAGACCCCAACGACAAGGAGCTACCACTATGGCCAGCCTATGATGCCGAGACCGACCAATACATAGAATTCGGTGACAGAGTCCAGGTCAAATCTGGCCTGTGCACTGAAGCCTGTGCCCTGTTCCAGAAGATAGCCAAGGAAAGGAGAAACCGGTAGAAGCCAGCTCACACAGCACGCATAGACAACTCCCACCTGGCTGACCTATAATTTCAAAACCCATTCCAGGCAGCATGAACCATGTCTGAGCAACACACCAAAGCCCAACTCGATCTGCCAGTACCCGAGCTGGAGAAAATGGCACGCCACCTACGACGTCATGTTGTCAGCATGATCGCCACTGCTGGAAGCGGCCATCCTGGCGGCTCTCTTTCCGCTGCCGATATCGTCACCGCTCTCTACTTCAAGGTGCTGCGGCACAACCCACAGAATCCACACTGGCCAGACCGTGACCGCTTTATATTGAGCAAAGGCCATGCCGCCCCCATCCTCTACGCTGTTCTGGCTGAATGTGGCTACTTCCCTATCGAAGAGCTCTCCACACTAAGACAATTAGGCAGCCGACTTCAGGGACACACTGATAGAAACCTCACGCCCGGCGTCGAGATGTCTGCCGGCTCTCTGGGACAAGGACTCTCCATCGGCATCGGCATAGCCCTAGCCGGCAGCCTGGACAAACGCGACTACCACGTCTACGCTCTGCTCGGCGACGGCGAGTGCGACGAAGGACAGGTCTGGGAAGCAGCTATGTTCGCTGCGCATCATAAGGTGGACAACTTGACAGCTATTATCGACTACAATGCCATTCAGCTAGATGGCCGCGTCTGCGACATAATGGGACTAGAACCACTGGCCGAAAAATGGCATGCCTTTAACTGGCATGTGCTAGAAATCGACGGCCACAACATGAACCAGATTCTAGAAGCTCTGAAAAAAGCTAGAGACTTCAAAGGAAAACCCACTGTGATTGTCGCCCACACCATCAAGGGCAAAGGTGTAAGCTTCATGGAAAACAATGTAGACTTCCACGGCAAGGCGCCTTCAGCACAGGAACTAGAGACAGCCCTCAAGGAGTTGGAGTAGCATGGCAGCAGAGAAAGCTACCCGTGAAGCCTTCGGCGAAGCTCTGGCACAGTTTGGCAAGGAATTCCCGGATATCGTTGCCCTGGACGCTGACCTGTCCCGCTCCACCATGACCAAGTACTTCGCCCAGCAATTCCCGGAGCGCTTCTTCCAGTGCGGGCTTGGTGAGCAAAACATGATAGGCGTTGCCGCAGGGCTAGCGGCTTCGGGTAAAATACCATTCGCCGCCACTTTCGCCGTCTTCGCCTCCTGTCGCTGCTTCGACCAGCTCAGAATGTCCATCTCCCAACCCAGGTTGAACGTCAAAGTGATAGGAACACATGGTGGAATCACGGTAGGCGAGGATGGAGCTTCCCACCACGCCATCGAAGACCTGGCACTGTTCTGTGCATTGCCAAGTTTCACAGTGATAGTACCAGCCGATGCCATTGAGACTGTTCAAGCCGTGAATTCAGCCATTACTACTGAAGGCCCATTTTACCTACGACTGGGACGTCCCAAGGTCCCCCATATATATAAGGAAGACTACCAATTTACGTTGGGTAAGGCTGTGACCTTGAGAGATGGCAAGGACGCCACTATTATCGCCAACGGAATCATGGCTGCCAAAGCATTAGAAACTGCTGAAAAGCTGGCGTCACAGAAAATCGATTGCCGCGTGCTTAACATGCATACCCTGAAACCGCTGGATGAAGAGGCAATAGTCGCTGCTGCTTCCCAAACAGGTGCCATCGTCACCGCTGAAGAACACCTGCTACACGGTGGGCTGGGCAGCCGGGTAGCACAGGTGGTCACCAGACAAGAGCCAGTGCCCATGGGATTTGTCGGCATCAACGATCTCTATGCCAAGTCAGGCAAGCCTGACGAGCTACTCCAAAAATACGGCCTTACCGTAGAAGAAATCGAAAAGGCCGTCAAATCTGCGGTGGCTAGAAAATAAAGATTGAATTGCGGGCAAATCGAAGAATCTCGCTACCCTATCAAAGTTTTGAAGAAGAGAGATAGATAGGCACAGAGATTCAAGAACAGACTTCGGCACAATTACATCAGAGTTTTAGTACAGGATACCTTGTAGGAGGTTCACCATGGTAACTGCTGTCAAAGGTGTGAAGGAGCTCATTGATGAGGTGGTTAAACCTGGACTTTGCACCTTGTGCGGTGCATGTGTGGGTGATTGTCCATATCTAGTATTTTACAATGGCAAAATCAAGTTGCTCGATCTGTGCACAAGAGCAGAGGGGCATTGCTACGAGTATTGCCCCCGTACCTATACAAACATGGATGCGATAAGCCAGAATATTTTCAACAAGACATATGATGCAAGCGAATTAGGTCATTATATTGATATTTTCATCTCGCGCGCCAGCGATGTCAAAACAAGAAACAAGGCTCAGTATGGTGGAACTGTCAGTGCTTTGCTTTCTCTGGCTTTATCCGAGGGATTGATCGATAAAGCGCTGCTGGCTAAAAGCGGAAAGGACAGACGGCCCACAGGAATCGAGGCTTTGAATGGCGAAGATGTGCTCTCGGGCTCTGGGTCAAATTATATGGCTTACCCCGCTTTACAGCGGCTCAATCGCTTGCAAAGGGACAGCCGGGAAAATATTGGGATAGTTCTTACCCCCTGTCAGTGCATAGCTCTTTCCAAAATGCTGGCCTATCCGGCGACGCAGCGCTTCGATACCAGCAATGTAAAACTTGCAATCGGACTATTTTGTACTTGGGCTCTTTCCTACGATAGGTTTTTTGAGTTTCTAAATGAAAAGGTGAATGTGGCTAAAATTAAAAAGTTCGATATTCCTCCACCGCCCGCCAATCGCTTCGACATATACACCCGTGCAGACCGAATTTCATTCCCGCTGGATACCGTGAGAGAATACCGTATGTCTACCTGCTCTTACTGCCTTGATATGACAGCCGAGTTTGCCGATATATCGGTTGGTGCTGCAGAAGGGATTGAAGGTTGGAATACGGTTATCATAAGAACTCAGCGGGGCTCCGAGATAATCAATCTGGCGAGGCATAAGGGTAAACTCGATGTCGATAGCATCCCGCAGCAGAACCTTGACCATTTGAAGGAATCTGCCATGCTGAAAAAAACTAGGGCAACAAATGAGATTATAAAAAGGACCAGCGCAAAAAATGACCTGATGTATCTGGGTATTTCTGAAAACACAAGGGGAAAACTATTGGCAGAGAGGAGATAAATCATGCCTTATGTAGATATTGATGCGCCCGGCAGCAACCAGCTTTTTATCGGCAACGAAGCTATTGCACGAGGGATACTTGAGGCGGGTGTAGGATTTGCCTCAGCCTACCCCGGAACGCCCTCATCAGAGATACTAGGCAGTCTGGCCGAGATAGCCCAGCGGCGAAATCTATACGTGGAATGGTCTGTAAATGAGAAGGTTGCCATTGAAGCGGCAACTGCCGCTTCGTTCGCTGGCATTCGGTCTCTGGCGGCTATGAAGATGAACGGCCTGAATGTGGTAATAGATTTCCTTTCTACGATAGTTCTGAGCGGGATTGGGAAAAAGGGACTTGTGCTGATGGTAGGAGATGATCCCTCTGCCCATTCAAGCTCAAATGAATCAGATTCTCGCCCAGTAGCAAAGTGGTTGGATATACCACTGGTTGAACCCGGCGATTTTCAAGAAGCAAAAGATATGCTACCTTACCTTTACCAGATAAGCGAGGAATTCGGCACCCTCTGCATACTTCGCAGTGTTACCCGGATTGCCCACGCAAGGGGTAACGTAAGGTTGGGCAAAATACCTGATATCGAACACAAAGCGCGCTTTGATCAATTCTACGACCCTGCGGCGCCCATGCCAACACCAATAATGTGTCTGCCTAGCGCGTTTCGACACATGTTCCAGCATATGCGTCTGGAACGTATAAAAGAGAGGTTCGAAACGTCGCCGCTTAATAAGTACGTTGGCCCGGAGAAGCCTGAACTTCTAATTATTACAGCCGGCAGCGGCTGGTTGTACTCTCAGGATGCAGTCAATGCGCTAAAAGCCGAAGAGAGAATCGGCATTCTAAAACTGGGCACACTATGGCCGTTGCCAGAGAAGCTTGTGAGAAACTATCTAAACAGCACAGACAAGGTGATCTTCATAGAAGAAATCGACCCCTTCATTGAAAATGCCGTGATGGAATTCGCAGCCAGCTTCTCACCCGAGAACAGACATAATATCTTTTACGGTAAACATACACGCCATCTTAATGCTTTCGGCGAGCTTACACCTGATGCCGTGATCAAGGCCATCACTTCTGTTCTTGATATTAAATATGTTCCGCGGGATGCGGAATATATAAAGAAAATTGAATCGGTTCCAGCGAACTATGTAGTTGACAGGCTACTGACCTTCTGTCCCGGTTGTCCGCACAGAGCTTCCTTCTGGGCCATTAAAAATACGCTGGCGATGGATGGGCGTAACGGTTTCGTCACTGGTGATATCGGCTGTTATACCATGGCACTCGGCCCGGCGGGCTTTTTCCAAACACGCACACATCAATGTATGGGAGCAGGAGCAGGTCTGGCCAACGGATTCGGACAGCTACATCGCTTCGGCTTTGACCAGCCGGTTATCTCGGTTGTAGGTGATTCCACTTTTTACCATTCAATCATCCCCGCACTCATTAACGGGGTGCACAACCACGCAGATTTCATACTGGTAATACTGGACAATGGTGCAACAGCCATGACCGGATTCCAACCACATCCAGGCACGGAACTGACAGCAATGGGTGAGCCAGCAGCACCTATCAGCATGGAAACCATCTGCCGAGCCATAGGTGCCAGAGTTGAGGTGTGTGATCCTTTTGACCTGAAGTCCACTACTGAAATCCTCCTTGATTTTCTACAGCAAAAGAGAGGTGTGAGAGTAGCTATAATGCGTCGCTCCTGCGAACTGGTACGGCAGAAAAAAGAAAAAAAGCCCTATAAAATGAAAATCGACCCGGAAAAGTGCTTGGGTGAGGATTGTGGCTGTAACCGATTGTGTACGCGTATCTTCCGATGCCCGGGACTTGTGTGGGACACTATCGCTAGCAAGACCAGGATTGACGAGGTTATCTGTAACGAGTGTGGCGTTTGTGCCGACATCTGTCCTGAAAGGGCAATCACAAAGGAGGCAGTGGCATGAACAAATTGTATAAGGACCCTGTAAATCTTATTGTCGCGGGTGTTGGCGGTCAGGGCAATGTCATGGTGTCGCTCGTGGTCGGAAATGCCCTGGTGCAGGATAGATATTTTGTCACCATAGGTGAAACTTATGGTGCCTCGCAAAGAGGCGGTTCTGTAATGAGCCACGTAAAAGTATCGGCTGTAAAGCAATACAGTCCACTGATCCCTGAAGGCCAGGGAGACATTATAATGGGCATGGAGCCAGTTGAAACCATGAGAATTCTTAAATCTTATGGCAACGGTGATGTTGTCACAATTGTTAACCCTCGCCCTGTTTATCCTGTCGATTTTACTGGCTCGGCGGGTGCAGTATACCCGGATCTGGATGTGTTGCTGGCGCAGATAAAGAGCATATGTTACAAAACTTATATAGTGCCCGCCACGGCCGAAGCCCAGAAGATGGGCAATCCTATGATGGCCAATATGATTCTGATTGGGGCACTGGTCCAGACAGGATGGTTACCTGTTCGGCAGGAAGCCCTGGAAAAAACGTTACATGAGATGTTTCCGAAGGCTGTTATGGAGAACATTGAAGCGCTAAACAGGGGCAGGGAACTTCTGATGTAGATGGCAGCCTGTTTACCGGAAATCTGCAGCAGTTATTCAGCAGTTGGTAAGGAGACATCAGCGGCAGTTAATCTCTACTCCTCAGACCCTGTTATGCGATGTGTAATTTCGCTCCAGTTAACTCCCCTCTTTTTCAGATAGTTCACGCGTATAAAGTAATAGATTACAGCCACTATGGTTAGCGCGCAGAAAATACCTGCGACTGTGGCGGTACTTTTGTAGTCCAACAGGACAAGTATTACGAAAGATAGACTTGTTATTACTGCTAGAATTGTGATAAAGACAAGCCACGGTTTTGAGATTTTGAAATAAGCCTTGCTATACTGTTCGGGATACCTGTCGGGCAGTCTTGTTGCCGCAACCGCCACGAGCACAGTCATTAGCAAAATACCAGTAGCCGCCATAACCGCGAAAAAGTCAATATCAAAGCCAGCGAATTGCAACAAAAGCAGCCCGATAACGAGAAGACAATAGATTCCTACCGCACGCAAAGGGGTAAGGGTGCGGCTGCTGATTTTGCCGACGCTGGCTGGCAGGAGCTCATCACGGGCCTGGCTCAACAGCTCGCGGGGCAAGGCGATAAAGCCCGCGTTAAGGGAGGTAAGCGCAGCGGTAAGTGCACCTATTGAAATGAAGCCCACAACGCCAATCGGGAGGAATAATGAAGCCGTATCCATCAGTGGTGCCCTCATAGCTTTAATTGCATCGAAATCATACGGGATTGAGCTGACAAAAACGGTGCCGACTAGTATATACAATATTAAAACAACGGAGCCTCCTATAATCAGGGACAGCGTGATATTGCGCTTGGGATTTTTTATCTCCTCGCCCATTTCAGCGATCACCTGAAAGCCCATGCAAGTGCTGTAAGCAAGTATTGTAGCCATCACCAATCCGGCAAAACCCTGCGAAGGACTCAGCGAAAATTGAAGCGGGCGGTCAGCTTGAAATGAGCCGGCGATGCCATATACAACAAGAGCAATAACAAGTTGAGCTACCAAGATAATCTGCAGCCAATTTGCCAGCCTGAGCTTGAACAGATAAAGCAGGAAGAAAACAGCAGGTATTATTAGAGATAAGATTATTATTTGAAGGTTCCCATCTATTCCCCAGGACCAGTAAGCCGCGATATAGCATGATAACCCAATGCAGACGAATACTGTCGAACAAGCGCCACCCAGTACTGCCCAGTAAGACGCAAGCATACCCCAGAAGGGATTCAGCAGGCGGCTGGCATATAGATATCCGGCTCCAGCGCGCGGAATGGCTGCAGCTACCTGAATGATGGGCAGCACTCCTATGGCAGAAATCAAAATGCCGAGAATGAAAGCCAACCACAGTGCGGAACCTGCCTGTGCAGCAATACCGGCGATCAGCGCATAAATACCCATCCCGATGATGCCACCCACTACCAGTGCCACTCCTCCCCAAAGCCCAATAACGCGTCCCAGTTTCACTTCCTGTTGATTTGCTAAACTCGCCAAAACACACCTCCTGACATGACTTGAAACTATTTCAATAATTTGGACAGTTTGCTTAAATCGACGTTACCTCCGCTGAGAATGGCAACAACTCTCTGACTGGATCCAATGGGTAGCTTGCCAGATTGTATTGCAGCTAACGAAGAAGCACCAGAAGGCTCGGCAAATACCTTTAGTCGGCTCCAGACCAGTTTGAGTGCATCGATGATTTCCCCATCGGAGACAGTTACAACATCATCGACATACTTGAGAGTATGCTCTAGGGTCAATTGTCCTACAAGCGGAGTACGTATCCCATCCGCAATAGTTTGTGGCATCTCGTGAAGATTGACCATCTTTCCCGTCCGGAAGCTTTCATACATACTGGAGGCATTTACCGGCCCAACTCCATAAACCCTGGCACTTGGGCACAAACTTTTAATAGCTACAGCAACGCCTGAAAGTAAACCTCCGCCCCCTACCGGAACAACCACGATATCCACCTCCGGTAAATCTTCCACAATTTCCAGGCCGACAGTCCCCTGGCCGGCTACGATCGCGGCGTCATCAAAAGGATGAACAGGCTCGAGTTTTCTTTCGGCAGCGAGTGCAAATGCTCTCTCTATAAGAGGGTCAATGTTATTAAGGTCGCCTCCAATAATTACTTCGGCACCATAATATTTAGCCGCATCGATTTTAGGTTGGGAAGTCCCCTCCGGAACCATAATTACTGCTGGCAATCCAACTTTACCTGCAACATAAGCTGTCGCCTGCCCGTGATTGCCCGAGGAGATAGTAATTACACCTCCAATCTTACCTGCAAGTGGCTTGATTTTATTGGCTGCGCCACGCACTTTAAATGAGCCCGTTTTTTGGAAACATTCTGCCTTGAACCAGATCGTCTTTCCTGTAAAAGAGTTGATTGTCTGTGAAGAGAGCAGAGGTGTACGGTGAACGAAACCGGAAATGTTTTCCACAGCGTGCTTTATGTCAAAGATCTCAATCATGATACGCTATAATCTCCCCGGTCACGGACTAACGAGTCGCGATTACCTCTATTTCGACCGGCGCTCCACCAGGGATTTCCTTAACTGCTATGCAGGTTCGTGCGGGAGGATCGCCCGGGAAAAAAGTCTGGTAAACCTCATTCATAGGAGTGAAGTCCGCCATATCGCGAAGATACACTGTAGCTTTGACTACCCTGTCCAAACTGCTACCCGCCTGTTCAAGTGCCCTTTTTATGTTGCTGAAGGCCAGCTCCGTCCCTTTTTTAACATCATCCGTGATCATAATTCCCTTTTCAATGTCGATAGGTGTCATGCCAGAGACAAAAAGAAAACCATTCGCTTCGATAATGTGAGAATACGGACCACCTTTAATCAAAAAATCAAAATTGTAAGCCTTTTTGCTCATAAATTCCCCCCTTTTTTATATGAATCAAACATCAATCAGTCTTCTGGCCTGCCTTGTCCGTGAACACACAGTTGGCTCGCAGCATCAGGACAGGATAAGAACTATATTAAACTACATCAAGTGAAAGTGCTGCCTTCGTCCACGTATCTGATGACGATAATTCTAGCATACCCTACAATGACCCACCAGAAATGAGCCCTACCTACTCGAATAGCAAACAAACAACCTCGTTTATCGCAGGTACACATAGCGCCAGAATTAGCCTCGCTAACACAAGTGTCAAGAAAGAGCCACTTTTCTTGCATTCCTTCAAATATGGTATATAATGAAGCTAAACAGGTAGGTTAAAAATATAAGACAATGAGCCCCAAGCTATGTAACCTGTTCGAGCCCTGTGAATCCCCCGAAGCTCCTATCTGTCCCCTATTGCAGGAGTCAGTAGCCCATGGCATTTGGTATGGCAACGAGCCGATCTGCCGCTCCAAAAAGTTCCAGAACCTGTCCTGGGTCAAGAAACAGCGGAAAATCGCCAGTCTCAAACTGGCCGAGGACGACGGCTATTTCACAGTGCGGATGCTTAATTCCCTTCACCAAGCAGCCATAACTAAAAGGCTAGTAGGGGCTAACCCAAATATCACCGACCCAGAAGCAGAATGGTTAAGCAAGTTTGGGCAGAAGCAAGCTATGACAACTTCTGAAAGAGTTGCTCTCAGAGCCGCAAGACCAACACCAACACCAACAACCCTTCCCCTATTTGACTAAACAGCTAACACTTCAACCACAGAGAGATTATACCCAAAAGCCGACTCAATCAAAGGTCAGGACTGTATCGTTCCTTCCCCGGTTGTAGTGTTTTGAATGTTCTGTCGGCAGTTGAAACCGCTTCGTTGCCTTTGTCATCTTTTGACCTTACCCTGAAATGATATGCAGTGCCTTGCGTGAGCGGGCTAATGAGTATTGAATGGGAGGTAACTCCCACCGACCCCTTCGTAGGGTCATGCTTGGGCTCTGGGGGCACATACGAACCATACTCCCTGGTCCTGCCGTACTCCACTTGGCTGCTTGAGGGCACATCGGTCTTCCATTCAACAGTAGCAGATGTTAAGCCGACGTGCGTAACCCTGATGTCCGAAATCTTTGGCCCAGCACCTTTGCCTTTGTCCTGCCCAAGCTGCCAGTAAATCAGCCCACCAACGCTCGCAAGGAAGAGGGTTAGCACCATCACCAAGAGAAGCATCAAAGAAGATGACAGGCCCCTAGTCTTTGGCGCCACCGGCATTCGTGACTGAGGCCCTCCTCCTGCAAAAGCACCGCAGTTACTGCAGAACTTTAAGCCCGGACTAAGCGAAACTCCGCAATGAGCACAATTGGCACTTACCAGGGCTCCACAGGACTGACAAAACCGCTGTCCTGCAACGACAGGTGCGCCACAATAAGAACACTTACCCTGCTGCAACTCATCGACTCCAGGTCAATTTGTCTCTACCAATCATAGTCAATTAATGATAATGGATTCCACCGAGCAAAGGCACAAATCCGCCACATGTGAGGAGTACCAGCTTCAGGTTGGATACCAAAGTGGTACTTAGTAGACCAAATCAAGCTAACTCGTGCCAGTGTATCAATCACCCAGTTTCCTGAGGTTCATCACAAGTGCTGTGATGCCAGCAGCAATGCCGCCCAATATAGAGCCCCCAACGATGCCCCCAATGATAAATCGTATGACAGCCCTAACAACAGTTATATCCCCAATCACAACCCTTACTATGTTGCGTGTTAGAACAAGCAGAAGAAAGACGGAGGCTACTATAACGAAGACTTTCAGAGGCATGCTCCACTTTTTCACAACACTCTCCTCCCTCAATTTAATGATTGCGCGAGTGCCGAGGGAGGGACTCGAACCCACACCCCCTTGCGGAGAGCGGATTTTAAGTCCGCCGCGTCTGCCATTCCGCCACCTCGGCACAGAAGTGGAGGCGGCGACCGGATTCGAACCGGTGAATAGGGGTTTTGCAGACCCCCGCCTTGCCACTTGGCTACGCCGCCCTAAAATACAATGGAGCGGAAGACGAGATTCGAACTCGCGACCTCCTCCTTGGCAAGGAGGCATTCTACCGCTGAACTACTTCCGCTCGAAACAATATTATACCATGCCTTACAACAGTTGGTGCCGAGGAGGAGATTTGAACTCCTACGGGCTTACGCCCACCACCCCCTCAAGATGGCGTGTCTACCAGATTCCACCACCTCGGCACTGGCAGGGGTGGCAGGACTCGAACCCACGGCCGGCGGTTTTGGAGACCGCTGCTCTACCAACTGAGCTACACCCCTGTAATCTCTCTCAAGATACTAATCCCAGCCGATTGCCAGAATATTGTAGAGAAAAATCAGCCGAAATTCAACGCACCAACCAACACAACATATATAGCCACAGGTTGCTTTTTGAAGGTTTTAGCAGTAGGATTGCCTCTAGCCCAGAAAAAGGAGAATTGACATGCACCACATGTATCAGCATCTCAGCGAGCACCTGGCAAAGCATCCCGCAGGATTTCCCAGGCCGGCAGGTGGCCACGACATAGAATTCCTGAAGAAGCTATTTACAGGAGAGGAAGCAGAAATCGCAGTCCACCTAACCCCTCGGCCGCAATCTGTGGCACGGCTCTCTGAGAAAACCAGAATAGCCGCTGACGAGCTAGGGAAAATCTTGGCTAGGATGGCTGACAAAGGGGTCATTTTCGAGACCAAGAAAGGCGGCGAACCTCGTTACTCGTTAGCGCCTTTTGTGCCAGGCATCTACGAATTCCAGGTTCGGAATATTGATGAAGAGCTGGCCCATGCTTTCGAGAATCTTTACCCAGGGCTAGTAGAGGAATTTGCCTCGGTCAAGACGCCATGGATGAGAGTGCTGCCAGCAGAACAGAGTCTCATAAGCACAGAGGTTGTACCTTATGAAAAAGCTTCTGAAGTAATAATCAAGGCCAAAGCTATCGCCATAACTGATTGCATCTGTCGCAAAGAACAGAAACTCCTGGGACACGGCTGTGCCCGCCCTAAAGATTCCATTTGCATGTACCTTGACTATTGGGCCGACTTTGCCATAGACAAGGGAATTGGGCAAAGAGGAACTGTGGAGGACGCGCTGAAAATTATTAAGAGGGCAGAAGATGCCGGATTGGTACACCTCGGCATGAACACTAAAGACAGCCTGTCTGGCTTCTGCCAATGCTGTCCTTGCTGCTGTGGCGTCATGAGAGCGTTAGCCCAGTACGATGTAAAATCAGCCGTCGCCAAGTCAGATTACTATTCGGCAGTAGACATCGATGTGTGCACCGGATGTGAAGCTTGTGTCTCCATCTGTCCAGTGAAAGCTATATCAATCGATCGCAAGAACGAGAAGGCAGTAATTAAAACGGAAGACTGCATAGGCTGCGGCCTATGCATAATGGAGTGCGCCCCAGGGGCATTAGCGCTAGTTCTAAAGAAAAAAGATGAAATCGTCCCGCCACCGAATAGCTGGCAAGAAATGTGGGGAGCGATAGCGCTAGAGAAAAACAAAACTTATTTCTTCGACAACCAGTAGCTGCTCCTAAACCGCCTGCCAGACACGCAGCCTGGCACAAACTATAGCGTGGTACCCCTGGTGCGACTCGAACGCACGACACGCGGTTTAGGAAACCGCTGCTCTATCCTCTGAGCTACAGGGGCATGAAGCCTATTACCCGCCCCAAAAAAAACAAGCCCGTATTGTCCCTGAGACTGTGCGCAAGGTTGGGTTATCTGCGTGATTTCCGAATTACCAGACCTTCGGGTGTCTTGTATCTGGGCGGCCGCAGAGCGGTGCTCTTTACTTCCACATCCTCTTCAGCCACAGTTTTAGGTAGTACTTCTGACGAATCTTCCGGCTCAACCGCTACTGGCACTGGTTTCTGCCTCCGCTTACCTAGAGCCCTCTCCAAGTCATCGACTATCTCGCTGATCTTGCTTTCCACCAGCGCATCAGATTCTTCCGCAGTCAAGCTTTCAATCCGAGCCACATAGTCCTGCAGCTTGACACTGTGCTCCTCGAGCTTCCTGATACGGTCTGTCAACTGCTTGGCAACCGCCTGTATCTCCGGAATCTCCGACTCCAAGAGATTCTTCAGAATCCTCTCAACCTCTTCCCTACGAGGCTTTCTAGCCATCTCTCAAACCTTCCCTCCAGAATTGTAGCGGAGCTGATTCAGAACAGCAAGCACACAAACCCCGCTTGTCCTCAATTATAATATAACAACGAGGTATGGGCAATGCAAAGAGAGGAAAATTGACACTGCGATTAGTCGCATGTTAATATGAGACAGCATCGCATAGCGAGGTATGCTATGGCTGTAGCCATCGTAACTTCGAGCATTTCCTGTCTGCCCGCCGAGCAGGTCAAAAAGTATTCCATCAAGGTAGTACCGGTACCCTTCATGCTTGATGGGCGGGGTTACTTGGATGGTGTAGACATCTCCACCAGCGATGTCTACGAAATGCTGGCCTATAAGATGCCCTTCCGGACCAGTGCTCCTGCACCAGGTGACTTCATCAAGGCCTATCAGGAGGTTCTAAAGAAATCGGATGCAGTTCTCTGCCTCACCGTCCCAACCAAGATAAGCATGATGTACGAATCAGCCAGCGACGCCGCCAGGCAGATGCCTCCCGATATCCGTGTTCATGTAATGGATTCCGGTACTGCCGCTGGAGGCCAGGCACTTATCGACCTGGCCGCAGCCAGAGCTGCTGCCGCAGGGGCTACGTTTGAAGAACTAATTGACTTGGTTAAGGAAATCCAGAGCAAAGTCCACCTATACGGTCTCATCGTAGCTCCACAGTACCTGGCCCGCACTGGTCGTGTGCCGGCACCCTTACCCTCCGCAGCCTCGTTCTTCAGCATCAAGCCGGTCTTCACCATAGGACAGGGAAGAGTCAAGTTCTCAGGTGTTGTCCGCAGTGATAAGGCAGGAATAGAACGCTTGATATCCTTGATGCAGGAAACCGCCGACCAGAAATCAGTCCGTGTCATTGTCCAGCACGCCAACGCCCCAAAACTGGCAGAAGATTTGCGCCGCAGAGTTGAGGACGCCTTCAACTGCAGTGAACTGCTCGTCACCGAGTTCAGCCCCATCATCGGCTTCGCCACTGGCCCCGGCTCCCTGGCACTGGCATTCCAGACAGAAAACTAATCACCATCAACTGGTCTCCAGCCTCTTGCTTCTAGCTATATACTTCACCATCCGTCAGCCACCCATAACAGGAGGAAAGAAGCGCAACGCGTCTCCCTCCTTCAATGTGTCCGCCTTCAAATTGCGCACATTGGTATTATTCAGCAAGACCATAGAGAAGTCATGCATTTTGCCATCCACCTTCACCCCCCGAGCTTGCAGCTTCGCCTTAAGCACGGCGCCATATCTTTGGTCGATTTGATTTAAGGCGTCTTCCAGGCTCTCAGCCTCAATAGACACCTGGTCGACCCCCAGGTATTGACGCCACAGTGTATAAAATTGTACAGTTATCAGTGGCATTTGTGTTT
>Ga0194112_10002926_pt1 | contig 24138 bp, 8 predicted proteins | sample TA2MahC400mmetaG_FD_146191 | JGI IMG/M metagenome (GOLD analysis project Ga0194112, IMG submission 146191) | Freshwater microbial communities from Lake Tanganyika, Tanzania - TA2015016 Mahale Deep Cast 400m | ecosystem: Environmental > Aquatic > Freshwater > Lake | place: Tanzania: Lake... | reverse complement strand
TGTTCTGCTCGAGGCTCCAGCCGGACTGGAGGACGGCCTGCGGCTTGCCCATGTGGTCCTTCGGCGTGTACTCCCAGCGGATCGTGCCGAAGTTGAAGGTGATCTCCTCGATGGGCCGCACGAAGATCTGCTCGTTGGCCACCCCGCTCGGCTTCACGGAGCTGACGATGACGTCGGTCATCGTGTAGCGCATGAAGCAGTGCTTCTGCTCGGTGGCCTCGCAGAGCTCGACGATGATCTGGGAGATGTGCTTGCCGTTGCAGCAGTGGAGGTGGAGGTTGGGGGACGACTTGTCGACGACCTTGGTGCAGCAGAAGTCGCGGACGTCCACCCGCGCGCCGGTGCGGCCGCCGATGCGGCTCGTGGACGAGCCGCCCGGCTGCGCGACCTCGTGCTTGAATGAGATGATCTCGATCCAGCCCGCGTGGGCCTGGTCCGTGCTTTCGCCCGGAATCCCGTCAATCTTCAGATACCCGTCATATGCCATAGCATGGTCTCCTTGGGACGGCTGGCGTCACGCGACGCCAAGCCGGTGGAAGTCTCGGCGCCTGGCTGAGACGCCCGAAGTCCCCCAGACGTCGGGAGTCCCGGTCATGGCGCTCAGAGGGCGATGTTCTGCTCGAGGCTCCAGCCGGACTGGAGGACGGCCTGCGGCTTGCCCATGTGGTCCTTCGGCGTGTACTCCCAGCGGATCGTGCCGAAGTTGAAGGTGATCTCCTCGATGGGCCGCACGAAGATCTGCTCGTTGGCCACCCCGCTCGGCTTCACGGAGCTGACGATGACGTCGGTCATCGTGTAGCGCATGAAGCAGTGCTTCTGCTCGGTGGCCTCGCAGAGCTCGACGATGATCTGGGAGATGTGCTTGCCGTTGCAGCAGTGGAGGTGGAGGTTGGGGGACGACTTGTCGACGACCTTGGTGCAGCAGAAGTCGCGGACGTCCACCCGCGCGCCGGTGCGGCCGCCGATGCGGCTCGTGGACGAGCCGCCCGGCTGCGCGACCTCGTGCTTGAACGAGATGATCTCGATCCAGCCCGCGTGGGCCTGGTCCGTGCTTTCGCCCGGAATCCCGTCAATCTTCAGATACCCATCATAGGCCATACTCAGACCTCCTCAGCAAACTGGTGTCCAACGACACCAGACCCAAGGGGACAAGGCGGGCCGTCGTGCGGGCGCGCCACATCGGCTGCCCAAGCACGCCGCGCCTGCCACACGTGGGCGGGGCGTCTCTGCCCCGCGGGGGACGGAGCCCCCGCCCACAGCGCGGAGGCCCCCGCCCACAAACGCCTCACTTGCCCTTCGCCGACGGCAGCTTGGAGACGAGGCGCAGCGAAGCCGTCAGCCCCTCCAACTGGTAGTGGGGCCGCAGGAAGAACTTGGCCGTGTAGTAGCCGGGGTCGCCCTCGACGTCAGCCACGGTAACCTCGGCGGCGGCCAGGGGCCTGCGGGCCTTTGCCTCCTCTGTGGCATTCCTCGGGTCGGGCTCAACGTACTGCATGATCCAGTTGTTGAGCCACTTCTCCATGTCCTCGCGCTCTTTGAACGAGCCCACCTTGTCGCGCACGATGCACTTGAGGTAGTGCGCGAAGCGGCAGGCGGCGAAGAGGTACGGGAGCCTGGCGCTCAGGCGCGAGTTGGCCGTGGCGTCCGAGTCCTCGTACTCGGTGGGCTTGTTGACCGACTGTGCGCCGAAGAAGACCGCGTAGTCGGTGTTCTTGTAGTGGGAGAGGGGGATGAACCCGTTGTCGGCCAGCTCCTTCTCGCGGCGGTCGGTGATGGCGATCTCGGTGGGGCACTTCATGTCCACGCCGCCGTCGTCGGTGGGGAAGGTGTAGCAGGGGAGCCCCTCGACGAGGCCGCCGCTCTCCGTGCCGCGGATGCGCGAGCACCAGCCGAAGAGCTTGAAGGCGCGGTTGATGTTGACGGCCATGGCGAAGGCGGCGTTGCACCAGACGAACTTGCTGTGGTCGGCGCCCTCGACGTCCTCCTCGAAGTCGAACTCGTCCACGGGGTTCGTCTTGCCGCCGTAGGGGAGCCGGCCGAGGAACCGGGGCATGCACAGCCCGAGGTAGCGGGAGTCCTCGGAGTCGCGCAGCGAGCGCCACGGGGCGTACTCGGCGGTCTGGAAGAACTTGGTGAGGTCGCGCGGGTCGCCGAGCTCCTGCCACGTTTCCATGTTCATCACGGACGGGTCGGCCGCGGCGAGGAAGGGCGTGTGGGCGGAGGCGGCGATCTGGGACATGCTGGCGAGGAGCTCGACGTCGGGCGGGGTGTGGTTGAAGGAGTAGTCGCCGATCAGGCAGCCGTAGGGCTCGCCGCCGGGCGTGCCGTATTCCTGCTCGTAGAGCTTCTTGAAGATGGGGCTCTGGTCCCAGGCCACGCCCTTGTAGCGCTTGAGGTTCCGCGCGAGCTCGCGCTTGGTGATGTTGAAGACCCTGATCTTGAGGTGTGCGTCGGTCTCGGTGTTGGTGATCAGGTGGTGGAGGCCGCGCCAGGTGCCCTCGAGGGCTCGGAAGTCGTTGTGATGGATGATGACGTTGAGCTGCTCGGTGAGCTTGCGGTCGATCTCGGCGATGATGGCCTCGATGCTCTTGACGGCATCCTCGGAGACGAGCTGGGTGGCCTCGAGGGCCGAAGCGGCGAGAGTCCTGACGGCCTGTGCGACGGCCTCGCGGGCGCTGTCGGTCTTCGGCTTGAACTCCTTCTGAAGAAGGGCTTCGAACTCGTTCACCTCGACGGCCGCGGGAGCGGCTTGGGCCTGTGCTTGCTGGTTCGGGTCAGCCACTGGTTACTCCTCTTGGGCAGGGGCCTTTTCGGCCTGCGGCTTGGGGGCGGACGAGAGGGCCTGTAGCAAGGTCGGGTCGTTGAGGAGCTTCGCCACGAGCTCCTCGGCCCCACGCTTTCCGTCCATGTAGGTCAGCAGGTTCGAGAGCTGGGTCCTCGCGGTGAGCAGCTTGTTGAGGGAGTCCACCTTCTGCGCCACGGCCGCGGGCGAGAAGTCGTCCATGCTCTCGAACGAGACGTCCACGGCGAGCTCGCCCTCGCCGGTGAGGGTGTTGGGCACGCGGAAGGCGACGCGCGGCTTGGCGGCCTTCATCCGCTCGTCGAAGTTGTCAACGTCTATCTCGAGGTACTTGCGGTCGGCGACGGCGGGCAGGGGCTCGGCGGGCTTGCCCGAGAGGTCCGCCATCACGCCCATGACGAAGGGCAGGTTGATCTTCTTCTCCGAGCCGTAGACCTCCACGTCGTACTCGATCTGGACGCGTGGGGCTCGGTTCCGCTGGATGAACTTCTGCGCGCTCTCTTTCTTGGGCATGAGACCCCCTTTCGGTAAAGAGCCGAGGACGGCGGCACGCCGCCTCTACGCTGCGCCCGCGTGTAGAGATTCTACCTTTGCGCACCCCCGCTGTCAAGGCCCCCGAGGGTTTCTATGGCCCGCACGGCCTCCGGCGTGAGGTCCCTGATGATCTCCACGAAGCTCTTGGAGACGAGCCGCTGCGCCCGCCGCAGGAGGAGGGGCACCGGGCTCGACGGCTCGTTGAGCTCGTAGTAGCGGCAGACCTTGTCGAGCGCCGCGATGACGTCCTGGGGCGACCGTATGTCGCCCGAGAGGGGCTGGCCTGTGGGCGGGGCCTCCGTGCCCCGCGTCTGCGCTTGGCCAGGCGCGCCTTCGCCGGGCGCCGGGGGAGCGCCGTAGCCACGCTTGGCCAGGTTCTCCTGGAGCTCGCGCGCGACCTGCTCGAGCATGGCGCGGAACGGGGTGAGGTCGCGCGCCAGGCCCGCGCCGAGCTTCTCGGTGAGGAAGGCGTCGAGCGCCCGAACGTCGGCGAGTCCGTCGGCCACGGCCTGGGCCTCGGCCTGGAGTTCCTCGATCGGGGTGTCCTTGAAGGCGGCCTCGATCTGCCCGCTGTCGGCCGCCGGATGGTCGGGGCTGGGCTTGGCGGCGAGCTCGCCACGGGCCACGCGGATGTCGCGGAGGCTGAACCGCCCGAGCTGGACGGAGCGGCACAGGGGCGTCTCGCGCAGGCGGCGCAGGAAGGTCTGGGAATCCACCAGCGACGCAATGATGTTCACCCGCTCGAGTGGGTCGGGCTCCTCGGGGTCGGGCTGGGGGTAGACGTGGTCCCAATAGCGCTCCGCCACGCCGCGGAGGAGGGCAAGCCCGTCGCGCAGGCCGGGGAGGCCCTCGACCTGGAGGGCGGCGAGCGTGGCGTGCATGACGATGCGGAGGTCCCTGGTGCGGGTGAGGAGTTCGGCCGCGGCGTTCGCCACGTCGCGCCAGTTGGGCTCCTCGGCAGGGATGATCGCGTCGCCCACCTGCCGCTCGGGGGTGCCCTGGGCCAGGCGCTCGAGTTCGAGGTAGGCGGGGTCGTAGGTGAGGTCCGGGCCGCACGGGGCGTCGGGCGAGAGCTCGGCAAGAAGCTTCGCGACGTCCAGAATGGCCATGGCGCTCCCCCTGCCGCTGAACCTCCCGCGGGTTTCAGAACCCGCGGGAGGTTGCTCATTGCAACGCTCACCGCACCTGCGCCAGACTGGCCGCGGGGCGACCGCCTCGGACCTTGGCCTTCAGCGCGACCTTGGCGCCGCCGTCGCCGCCCTCGATCGCGCGGATGAGCTGGTCGGGCGTCGCGCCCGCGGGCACGATCTGGCGGACGATGGTCAGCTTGGCGTTGCGGAGCTGGACATCCGTGAGGCCCAGGTTGGCGATCTGGACGAAGAGCCTCCGCGTCCCGTCCATCACCCTGAGGGCCTCTTCGTGGCCCTTCGTCTTCTCGACGAAGCGCCGGAACTCCAGCGGGTCCACCTGCTGGGCCGTCCCCTTGTAGGCCTCGAATGCCTTCTGGAGAGGGCCCTTGACCAGGTCGGGTTGGAACTTCCCCTCCTTGCTGTAGAAGATGCCCTTGAAGTTGTCCGCGACCTCCTTCACGAGGTCGCCGGGGAGGCGTGCCGCGGCCATCGTGTAGTCGTAGTCGCGCGGCTCGTCGTTCTTCACCGTGTCGTCGAAGGCCACCACGGGCACGCGCGCGCTGAGCGCGGCCTTCTCGTCCTCAGAGCTCTCACGGGCGTAGATGCCGAGCAACTGGAGGAGCTCGCGCAAGGCCGGGCTCAGTTCCCCGGCCTCGCCCGCCACGGCGATGATCGGCGGCTCCTCCGTGAGGGCCAGGATCGGCAGCACGGGCGCATACCCTGCCAACAGATCAAGGGCCGTTCCCGCTGGGATCTCCGGGTAGGTTGCATCTCCTGCGATCGTGCCTCTAACGGTGGGCGAGAAAATGATGCCGGGGATGGGAGTTATCGTATAGCCGGTCCCGCTTACCGTGATGTTGGCAGCCGTGGGTTCCAGGGTTGATAGGAAGACTGGGTTGCCTGGTGTCTCCAGGCTGACCCCGGTGGCGGCCAGCAACCTGATCTCACGCGCCACAATGTCCATGTTCGTGTCGGTTCGCGGCGTTAGCGAGACACCCTGGTAGACGAGGACTTCGCTGAGACCGCGGCCGCGGAAGTATATGTGGTTGGCCTGAACTGTGATGGTGCCGCTGGCAGACAGGTCGCCCACGTATGCATCGGCAGCACCAGTGTTGATGGTGAGGTTGCCAAGCGGGTTGTACACCTGCGCCACCGGCACCGCCGTGGGGTTGGTGAGACGGCCGGTGACCGTGAGCTTCTGCCCCACCCCCATGCGGAATTCGTTCCCATTCGTGTTGATCACGAGGTGGGAGTCGACCACCTCACCCGGCTCGCCAAAGGCGTTCGGGTCCGGGTCAACCAGCACCTGGGAGCGCTTGTAGATCCTGGCGATATTGGGGGGGAGGAACAAGTCGGTGCCGAGGGTCACGGCGCCGTTCACGTTCACGTTCGACATGAACTCGATGTCGCCGGTGCTGCCCGCGGCCGTGTTGACGAAGAAGTGGCCCGCCGCGGTGTTGCCGATGTCCTCGTGGAAGGTGAGCTTGCCCGCGCCCGTCTGGAACGTCGTGTTGCCGGCGATGTTGAGGACCCCGAGGTCGGCCGGTGCGCCGACGGTTGTGATCGTGGCGGCGGTGCGGGTCTCTGCCGGGCCGCCCACGGTGGTGAAGCCGTCGGTGAACTGGATGGAGTCCGCAGCGTCGCCGCCGTCGCCAAGCCTCAGGAGCGTGCCCACACCTGTGTTCAGGAACGTGGTCAGCCCGGCGATGGTGTTGGTTGTGCCGAGGATGTCAATGGAGTAGGGCTGTGCAGTGGTCGTGAGGCCGCCGGCGCCCACCACAAGGTTGCCCTGGAAGGCGATTGTGCCGTTGGTGTCGGTGAGGGCGACCGCGTTCGCGCCGACCGGGCCGGCGAAGGTGGCGCCGCCGCTGTCGAGCAGGGTGAGGGTGTTCACGCCCGCGGCCGAGGCGATGGCCATGTCGGCCGCGGCGTTGTGCCCCGAATCGAGCGTGAGGTCGAACCCGCCGCCGGTCACCGCCCCGACGTTCATCGTGCTGGCCGCGCCCGTGCCGGTGTCGAGCGTCGAGGCCCCGGCCAGTGTGACTGGCCCGAGGTTCATCAGCGCGTCGGTTGTCTGGACGGTGCCTGCGACGTTGGTCACGGACGGATTGGTCACGTTGCCGGCCGTCCGCACGCCGCCAACGAACGTGATGGTGTCGCCGCCGTTGCCGAGAGTTACCTGGCCGGTGTTCAGGAAGTTGGTGAGGCCGGCGATGTTGTTGGTCGTGCCCGTGAAGGAGACGCTGTAGCCGACGCCCGCCGTGGTGAGGGCGGTGTTCACCGTGGTGTCGCCCTGGAAGGCGATCGTGCCGTTTGTGTTCGTGAGTGTTACCGTGTTGGCGGCGACGGGGCCGAGGAACGTGGTCCCGCCGCTGTGGGCGACGTCGAGGGTGTCCACGCCGGCAACGGACTGGACGCTGACGGCGCCGGCGGTGCCGCCGTTGAGGGTGAGGCTGTTGCCGCCGCCGGTGACGGGCCCGACGGCGAGAGGGTTGCCGGCGGCCACGGTGTTATTGGTGGCGAGGGTGAGGGTGCCGGCTGGGCCGGAGAGGGTGAGGCTGCCGCCGACGCCCGTGCCGACGCTCATCGGCTGGCCGTTGGTCTGCACGGTGCCCTGGGCGGAGACGGCGTTGGTGCCCGTGCTCACGCCGCCCACGAAGGTCAGGGTGTCGGCGTTGCCGTTGCCGAGCGTCAGGCCGCCGGCGTTGAGGAAGGTGGTGGCGGTGGTGATGGTGCCGCCGCCGAGGAAGGCCACGCTGTACCCCTGGCCGAACGTGGCGAGGCCCGTGATAGTGACTGGGCCGCTGAAGGTCACGGGGCCAGTGAAGCCCGCCGTGTTCTCCTGGAGCGAGAGGGTGAAGGCGCCGGTCATCGAGGCGACGTTGAGCGCCGCGCTGCCGCTCTTGAGGGTGGCGTTGGCTGTCATCGTGGTCGCGCCGAGGTCCATCTGATTGTTCGCGGTAGCCACGGTGCCGGCGAGGTTCGTGCCGCTGGGGCCGCCGGTCGTGTCGAGGCCGCCCGTGAAGGTCAGGCTGTCGCCCACGTCGTTCCCGAGCGTGACCGCGCCCGTGCTCAGGAAGTTCGTGTCAGTGGTGATCGTGCCGCCGCCGGTGAAGGCGACGCTGTAGGGGTTGGCGGTCGTGGCGAGGGTGTTGGCCGTCACGTCGCCCGTGAAGGCGAAGGAGGCGGCGTTCTGGAGGGTGAGGGTGCCGCCGCTGGCGAGCGAGGCCACGGTCACGGCCCCGCCGGCGCCGGCGTTGAGGGTGAGGTTGTTGCCGCCGGCGGTGACGGCGCCGACGGTGAGGGTGTTGCCGGCCGGGACGGTGTTGTTGGTGGCGAGGATGAGGGTGCCGCCGGGGACGGTGAGGCCGCCGCCGAGGCCGATGCTCATCGGCTGGCCGTTGGTGCGGACGGTGCCCTGGGCGCTGACGGCGTTGGTGCCGGTGTTCAGGCCGCCGGCCGCGCTGAAGGTCAGAACGTCGCCGTCCCCGTTGCCGAGGGTGAGGCCGCCGGTGTTGGAGAAGGTGGTGGCGGCGGGTCCGGCCACGTTGGTGGCGCCGCCGGTGAAGGAGACGGGGAATGCGCCGCCCGGGACGTTGAGGGCGGTCGTGATGTCCGCGTTGTCCTGGAACGCTACGGCGCCGGTGTTGGTGGCCTGGAGGTTCACGGTGGCGGCGTTGAAGGTGTTGGTGAAGGTGAGGCCGCCGGTGTTCTGGACGTCGAGGGTGTTCAGCGGGGTGGCGTTGCCGACCTGGCCGGAGAAGGTGGTGAGGCCGGCGCCGTTCAGGGTCGCGGTCTGCGCGCCGTCCACGGAGTTGGTGAAGTTGACGGGGCCGGAGTTGGTGAGCGTGAGGGCGGCGTTCAGGGTCACGGCCCCATTGACGTTAGTGGTGCCGGCGCCAGTGATGGCGAGGGCGGCGTTGGCGGTGACGGGGCTGTTGAGGTTGAGGGTGGTGCCGCCGAGCGCGGTGAAGGTGGCGCCCGACGCCACGGTGATCCCATTCAGGCCCGTCTGGAGGTTGATGGCGTTGGAGCCGATGTTGTTGTCAATGGCCTGGGTGAGCGCGATGGCGGCGCCGTTGAGGGTGAAGTCGCTGAAGGTCGGGTGCAGCACGTCCGTGGCGAACCTGATCACCGCGAACGAAGTGGCTGTCGGGAAGTTGTTGTCCGTGGTCGTCTTCACCGTGCCGGTGAAGACGAGGGTGTCGCCGGCGACGGGCCGGGCGTCGCCCTCCCAGTTGAACCTGTTCATCCAGTTCGCGTCGAGCGGGCTGGCCGCGCCGCCGTCCCAGTAGCGGGTGCTGGGGAACTTGGAGAGCTGGACGTCATTTCCGTCAATGGCCGCGTAGTTGATGCCGAAGATGTGGCTGTTGGCGTCCACCTGGCCGAGCTCGCGGAAGAGGCCGAAGACGGGGTCGGGCGCGGGCTCGGGCGGCGGGTTGTTGGTGATGACGGTGAAGGTGGTCCCTGTGTCGGGGGGGTTGTCGAGGTCCACCAGCTTGGCGTCGAGGGACGGCCAGTTCGGGGGAATCGGGCTGAAGAGGAGGGCGACCGAGCCGTTGACGGTGATCTTGTCCACGGACTCGTTGGTGGAGCCGATCTGGACGTGGAGGGTGGCGGTGTCGGAGAGGGCGAGGTTGCCATTGATGATGAGCCGCTGGGTGGGGGTGGTCGTGTCGTCGCCCGTCCAGGGGGTGCCCATCTGGAGATCGTTGTGGAAGGTCACGGTGCTGCCCGTGATCTGCCACTCCGCCCCAGCGATGCTCGTTTCGGGCACAGTGACCGTGCCGTAGAAATCCACAGTGCCAGCGCCTGCATCAACGTTGGCCGCTGGGTTCGTGGTGGTGGTATTGGTGGATGTGATGGAGAGCGCACCCCCGTTGGTCTTGATTCCGGGCTTACCACCCAATGTGCCGATAGTGAGGGCATCGAGGTCCCTGTAGGTGATGGCGCCAGTGGTCTCCGCTGCGAGGGTGCCCACCGTGTTCGCTTGGTTCAGCGTGAACGTCCCGCTGCCAAGCAGGAGGAGATTCGTGGCGTTGATGATCGAGTCGGGATTAACCCCGGCGCCATCGCCGACTTCCGTGACACCCCCAGCGCTGTTCAGCGTCACGGTGGCCGCGCCAACGCTGACGCTCTGGCCCACCCCTGACGTCCCTATTGTGAGCAGGCTGGTGGCGCCGGTCAAGGTGAGAGTCACGTCATCGGCGGTGGTTGTGATACCGTTCGTGGTGCCAACAGTGCCCACCGTGAGCGAGCCGTTGTTGGTGAAGCTGAGGGAGGTCGCAACACTGGCCCCTGTGTCGAGATTTGCCGCGAGGGTGCCGACCGTGTTGGCCAGGCCGAGGGTGTAAGGCCCGGTGCCCAGGAGGCGCAGCCCAGGAGCCGAGATGACTTGCGTCTGGGTCACTGCCCCGCCTGCGTTGAGCGTGACGTTCCCTGTCGCAGTGATCCCGCTTGTGGTTGTGATCCCGTCAATATGGGTCACCGTGCCGATGGCGAGCGCGTTGGCATCCGTGTAGCTGATCGAGCCGGTGACGTTCGCGGCAAGCGTGCCTACGGTGTTGGCCTGCTCAAGCGTGAACGCGCCCGTGCCGAGCAGCAGCAGGTTCGTGGCGTTGATGATCGAGTCGGGGTTCCCACCTGGCCCGTCGCCGACCTCCGTCACACCGTTAGCGCTGTTGAGTGTCACGGTGGCCGCACCAACGTTGATGCTCTGGCCCGCCGCCGCCGTGCCTATCGTCAGCGAACTGCCGACGCCGCTCGTGGTGAGAGCGACGTGATCGGCCGTGGTTGTGATGCCGTTGGTAGTGCCTACGGTGCCAATCGTGAGCGAGCCGTTGTTCGTGAAGCTCAGGGAGGTGGCAACGCTGTTTCCGGTGTCGAGGTTCGCAGCGAGCGTGCCCACGGTGTTGGCCTGGTCGAGGGTGAACGTGCCCGCGCCGAGGAGCAGGAGCCTCGTGGCGTTGATGATGGAGTCCGGGTTCCCCCCTGGCCCGTCGCCCACCTCTGTCACGCCGTTAGCGCTGTTCAGGGTCACGGTGCCCGCACCAACGTCGATGCTCTGGCCCACCGTCGCCGTGCCTATCGTCAACGAACTGCCGCCGCCAGTCAGGGTGAGAGCCACGTTGTCGTCTGTCGTTTTCACACCGTTGGTTGTGCTTACGGTGCCAACCGTGAGTGAACCGTTGTTGGTGAAGCTCAGGGAGGTGGCAACGCTGTTTCCGGTGTCGAGGTTCGCAGCGAGGGTGTCAACGTTGTTGCTCGGGTCGGTCAGGCCGTATGGTCCCCTGCCAAGGAGCAGGAGGTTAGTGACAGTGATGGGCTGGGTCTGGCCGGTGCCAGTAGTGCCGTCGCCACTGGTGATGGAGAGGGTGGTGATGTTAGTGCTGATGGGGGCGTTGATGACCACGGCGCCCGTGCCGGCGTTCAGCGTGAGGTTGGCGCCGGCAGCCAGGCCCTGCACGCTGGGACCTGCAAGGGTGATTGTGCCGCCGCCAGAGGCGAGCGTCCGTGTGGTCGCGCCGGGTATCCTCGTGTTGCCCGCAAGGGTGAGCGCGCCGGCCGTAGCAACGTCGCCGTTGAGGGTGATGGTGCCGGTGCCGGCCTGCACGTCGAGCAGGCCGAGAGCCCAGGTGTTGCCAACCGCTTGGAGTGCCACGTCGGCATCGGTCGTGGCGGCGTCCGTGTTGATGCTAAGCCTGTAATTGGTAGCGGTGGCGTCCACACCATTGATGTTGCCGCTGAACGAGACCTGGCCGGCGGTCGCCGATACCCAGGCCGTATCGATCGTTGAGATGCCCGCTATCGTTGTGGTGCCGAGGGATACTGCGCCGCCACTTGTGCGCACCGTGCCGTTGATGGTGGTTGGGCCCGCCGTGTGAGTCAGCCCGCCATCGAACCGGATCGTGTCTCCGCCGTCGCCCAGCGTCAGGGTTCCGGTGTTCTGGAAATCTACAGCGTCGGTGATCCTGTTGCTTGCTCCCGTGCCCGTGAAGGAGACGTCAAAGGCGCCGCTGCCGACGGTGAGGGTCGTAGTAGTCGTCTCGCCGCCGAACGTGATGCCGCCGGTCGTGTTCTGGAGGTTCACGGTGGCTGCTTGGAGCGTGCCGCCAAACGTGACGCCTTTACTGTCGGAAACAACAACGGAGCTGACCTGCACTGGCCCATTGAAGGTGGCCGTGCCGGTGCTGCCAACGCCGCTGTCCATCCCCACAGTCACCGTCTGCGCGCCCGTGATGCTACCACCAGCGCCGAAGACGACCGCACCGGCGCCCTGGAGATTGAGGCCCGCGCCGGCGCCGAGACCCACAGCACCGTTCACGTTCAGAACACCCGCCGCTGTTTGCACGCGGAACGTCTGCGAGTGGCTAAGGGTGAGAGGGATACTGATCGTATTGGTGCCAGCCTGATTGACGATCCCACCGGAAGCCAACGTGATGGCGTTAGGCGCCTGGGCGGAGACGTTGAACCCACCCACGACGAATTCGATGGCCTTGATGGAGAGGTTCGTATCAGCAATACCGGTATCGTATATGGAGACAAAGGTGCCGGGATCGCTGAGGAATCTGATGGCAACATCATCCTGCGGTATCTTGCCGCCCACCCAGTTGGCTGCGTTGGACCAGAGGTCGTTGGCGCCGTTGCCATTCCATACGCACCAGCTCCCGACCTGCTCGATCTGGATGTCGTTGGTGTTCGACCCCGCAGTGTAGTTCACGAGGAATTCGACGCCGCTCAGGGTGGCTGCGGTATTCCCGGGGTTCTTGATCTGGTCCGTGTTGTCGTTAGTAAGAATGGTCAGCGGCGCCGCGGGCGCGACACCTGCGAGATTGCCGCTCACAATCGTGGTGGTGCCACCCAGGTCCAGCTTGCCGCCGACAATATTGAACACGTCGCAGACCGTGCCCGCGGCGTTCACATCAATGTAGAGCTGCGAGCCGCTGGCGAAGATGACCCTGCTAGTGTCGTCCCCGGCGTTTTTCGGCTGGGCCACAGTAATGTTCACGCTCTGGATGGTGCCCTGCCCACCGGGGGACACGATACCGTTGAAGGTGATAGTGTCGTTGTCGCCGAGGTCAGTGGTGTAGGTCGTGCCCAGAAGATTGATGTTGGTGGCCGTGTAGCTCTGGTCTCCGGTGCTTGTAACGCCGCGCAGGGTGAGGTTCGTCGCTCCAGATACGGTGATATTCCGCCCGGTGCAGTTACCGTTGAAAACGATGTTGGTGGCCGTGTAGCTCTGGTCTTGGGTGGTGTCCACTCTATTGAGGGTAAGGGTTGTAGCGCTGTTGACGATCACAGACTCGAGCTTCACGGGGCTGCCGAGGATGCCCTGAAGAGTGATATCGCCGGTGCCAGCCGTCAGCGTAAAGAGGCGGTCGGGATTGTTGAAATCATCAACGTTTCCAGTGATCAGGATGTCGCCGGCACCTGTTCCCGTGGACAGCGTGCGATCTGCAAAGTAGAGCTCAACATTGCCCCTCAGCGCGATGCCCGTGTCAGCGGAGATGTTGGCGTTCAGGCCAACCGTTGACGCCGTGAGATCGAACGCGCCATTCGTTAGTGTGGCGGCGTCCACGGTGATGGCCCCGCTGTTGACGAGAGTGACGGAACCAGTGACGGTCGCGCTGAGATTGCTCAGGGTGTTCGTCTGGTTCAGGGTGTAGGGCCCAGTGCCCTGGAGGATGAGCGACGTGGCGTTTATGATAGAGCCCGCGTTCTGGGTCGCGCCCCCAGCGCTGTTGAGCGTCACCGAAGCACTGCCCACGCTGATGTCCTCGCCGCCAGCGGCTGGAGGCGGCGGAGTGCCTATCGTGAGCAGGCTGCCGGCGCCGGTCAGAGTCAGTGTGACGTTATCAGCGGTGGTGGTGATCCCGAGCGTGCTGCCAACGGTGCCAATCGTCAAAGCGGCGTTGTTCGTGAAACCGAGCGCGCCGTTAACGTTCGCCGCCAGGGTGCCGACCACGTTCGGCTGGTTCAACGTGCAGGCGTCTCCGGAGCCGGAGCTCAGAAGCAGGAGCGCGCCTGCTGTGATGGTGGAGCCCGACCGCTCCTCGATGCCGTTCAGAGCGGAGTTGAGGGTGACGGTGCCGGACCCTACGTTGATGTCCTGGCCCGTGTCGTCGCCGATGCGGATGATGTCGCCGGCGCGAAGACTGACGTTTTGATTGGTTGTCGTAATGCCGTTGACCGTGCCAATGGCGTCGGTCACGCTGGCCACGCGAAGCGGGTCGGCATCTCGGTAGCTAATGGAGCCCGTGGTATCTGCCGCGAGGATCGCGATGTCGTTGCTCGCATGCTCAAGCGTGAAGGGGCCAGCCCCTCTGAGGACGAGGTTGCTCAGTACGATCCGCTCGCTCTGGGTTGTAGGCCCGCCTCTGATCGAGAGGGTGGTGATATCGGTGTCGGTGATCGGCGCGTCAATGGCCACTTGGCCTGCGCCCGCGTCGAGTAGCAGGCTCGCACTCGCGCCACTGGCCTGAACAGCGCTGCCATCGAGGCGGATGCGCCCCCCGCCGGAGGCCAGGGTCGTGGTCACGCCCGCGTCGAGCATAATGCTGGTGCTGCCATTGAGATAGATGGCGTCAGTGCCTGGCGCCGTGCCCGCCGTCGTGACGTTGCCCGTGACGTTGATGGTGGTCGCGGAGGGGACGAGCAGCGCCCTGAGGTAGTTGGGACCAGCCGTGCCGATATCGGAGAGGGTGACGGTGCCGGTCGTGTTGATGGTCAGGGAGTGGTTGGCGCCGCTGGCGTTGAGGGTGCCCAGGAACCGGGCCTGCCCCGCGCCGGTGTTGACGATGGAGTCGGCGAGCACGGTAGCCGTGCCAACGCGCAGCAGGTTGCCCGAAGTGTCAATGGTGCCCCCAATGCGCGTGCTGCTCGGGTTCGTGGGGTTCCCCGTCGTGGTAAGCTGGCCGGACACTGCCAAGCTGTCCCCGGAGCTGTCGCCCAGGGTCACGGTGCCGGTGTTCAGGAAGTTGACCGCGCTGCCGATGGTCCCGCCGCCGTGCAGGGCGACGCTGTAGTTCTGGCCAAACGTCGTCAGCCCGGCTACAGTGACCGGGCCAGAGAAGGTGACGGCGCCCGTGGAGGCCGCGGTGTTGTCCTGGAGGGTCAGGGTGAAGCTGCTGGCGCCATCGGTGATCGAGGCGACGTTGATGGCTCCGCTGCCGCTCCGGAGGGTTAGGCTCTTCATCATCGTCGCGATACCGGTGAACGAGATGGGGCCGGACGTGCCAACGCTGTCATTGAGCGTGATTGTGCCGTCCGTGGTGCCGTCGGCCGAGAGCGTGAGGCCGCCGAGGAGCTGCTGGGCCCCACCCTTGTTGTCCACCACCCCGATGGTGATGTTGCCAGCGGTCCCCCCACTGCGGTCGGTGTTGAGGCTCAGGGTCTGGCCAGCGACGGTGGCGTAGATGTTCGAGGAGCCGAAGTTCACGACACCGGCCGCCGTGGTGCCGCTGCTGTAGGTGTCAATCGCCGTGGTGCCGCCCACCAGGATGTCGCCGCCGGTGAAAACGAGGTCAGCCTTGGTGGCCCCGTCCGTGTCCAGAAGGATGCTGCCGCCCACAAAGGTGAGGTTCCCGTTTCCATTTGCGTCGTTCGCGGTGAGCGTGAGCCTGTTGACGAACGTGCCGACATCTCCGCTGTAGATCTGGTCGAAGCTGGAGAGTGAGATGTTGCCGGCCGGCAGCGCCCCAGGCTCCGTGGTGTCAATGGACAGGGTGTGTGGCCCTGCGGTATCGCAGTACACCGTTGCGGTCGAGAGGTCAACCAGCCCACCAAGCGTAGTGATGGTGGTGTCGGCGGTGAGCTTGAGGCCGCTGCCGATCTGGACGAGGCCCGAGCCGCCGCCGGCGCGGGTGGTTCGTATCTGCGTGCCGTTGAGGGTGACGGTCCCGCTGCCGGCATTGGTGATGAACGAGCCGAGCGCCGTGGAATTGCCCACGTTCTGGAGCGAGATGCCCGCGTCGGTCGTGCTGTTGGTGCGGATGGTGAGGGAGTGGTTGGCCAGGAGGTTCAGCGCATTGATGTTGCCGGAGAAGGAGACCGCCCCTGCGACGGCCGAGCCTCCGTTGTTCGTGGTGTCGAGCGTGGAGACGCCGGAGACGGTGGTTGCGCCGAGTGTGGCCGCGGTGCCTGCCGTGCGGACGGTGCCTGAGATGGTGGTGGAGCTGGGGTTGGTGAGGTTGCCGGAGGTTTCGAGTCCGCCGGTGAAGGTCAGCGTGTCGCCTGCGGCATTGCCGAGGGTGACAGTGCCGGTGTTGAGGAACTCGGTGAGGCCGGCGATGCTGTTGGTGGTGCCGGTGAGGGAGACGTTGTAGGCCGCGTTCGCGGTGGTGAAGGCGGTGGTGACGGTGGTGTCGCCCTGGAAGGCGACCGTCCCGCCGGTCCGCCCCGTGAGGTCCACCGTGCCAGCCTGGAGGGAGTTTTGGAAGGTGAGCGCGCCGTTGTTCTCGGCAGTGATGCCCGTGAGCGGCGTGGAGTTGCCCACCTGGCCTCCGAAGGTGATGGTGCCTGGGTTGTTGAGGGTGAGCGTGGCGGCGCCGTTTACCGTGCCCCCGACGGTCAGGGTGGTCCCTGCTGCCGCGCTGAAGGGCTGGTTGCCGGACAGCGTGATCGGGAGGTTGAGCACGTTGGTGCCAGAGTTGTTCGCGATGCCGCCGGTGAGGGTGATGCCGTTGGTGCCGGCGACCTTCTCATTGATGGTGAAGCCGCCGGCGCTGAACGTGATGGAGGCGAAGGTCATGCCCGTGAGGTCATTGTTGTTGGTGGTCTTATCCGTGCCGGCGAAGATGAGCGTATCGCCATCCGTGGGGACAGCATTGCCCCGGTTCCAGTTGTTGCCGGTGCTCCAGTCCACGCTCGCGCCCGCGCCGCCGTTGCCGTCCCAGGTGAAGATCGTGCCGATCCTCTGGAGAACCACGTCGTTGCCCGTGCCGGCGTTGTACGTGACAGAGAACGTGTACCCGTCCACATCCGTCGTGCCGCCGGTGGAGAAGGTGCCGACCACAGCGTCCGCCAGGTTGTTCGTGATGAGCTGGAAGGTCCTGGCCTTCGCTGGCACACCGCCCACAAGGTGGGCGTCGAGCACGGGGCTGTTCAGGGTCACTGTCCCATTCACCGTCAGGTTGTCAATCTGGTTGTCGCTGGTCCCGAGGTGGGCCGTGAGCGTGGACGTGCCCTGCATGACGAGGTCACCGGCGATGGTGAGCACTTCGGCGAAGGAGGTGCCGTCGCTGCCCAGGGTGAGGGTGCCGCCGGCGAAGGTGACGGTGGTGCCAGTGAGGGTGCGGGAGGCACTGTTGGGCAGTGTGACGGGGCCGTTAAGGTTGATAGCGTTGGCGCCCGCGTTGATGTTGGCGTTGAGTGTGAGGCCGGTGGTGCCCACCGTGGTGATGTCCACCGTGCCGTTCGCCGTGACCCCGGTCGAGCCCCCCACTGTGCCCAGGCTCACCGTATCGGTATCCCGATAGGTGATGGCATTGGTGGTGTTAGCCGCCAACGTGGTGATGGCATTGGTGGCACTGCTGAGGGTGTAGGCACCCGAGCCGAGCAGTTCCAGGCCCGTGGCCGTCAGGGCGCCGCTCTGCGTGACCGCGCCCCCTGCCTGAAGGCTCACATTTCCCGAACTCGTGAGCCCGCCAATGTCGAACCCACCGATGTCGCGGAAGCTCACAGCACCCGTGTTCCCGGTGAGTGTGGTGATGTTGTTGCTCGCGTTCGTGAGCGTGTAAGGCCCGGTGCCCAACAGTTGGAGGCCGGTGGCGACAAGGGCCGCGGTCTGAGTGACCGCCGCACCCGACTGGAACGTCACGTTCCCGCTCGAGGTGAGGCCGACCGTGTTGACGGTGCCGATGGCGAAGCCGCCGCTGTCCCGGAAACTCACCGCGCCCGTGTTCCCGGCAAGCGTCGTGATATTGTTCCCCGCGTTCGTCAGCGTGTATGGCCCGGTGCCCAGGAGCTCGAGGCCGGCGGCGACCAGGGCTGCGCTCTGAGTGACCGCGGCGCCGGACTGAAGGGTGACGTTGCCACTCGAGGTAAGGCCCACTGTGTTGACGGTGCCGATGGCGAAGCCGCCGCTGTCGCGGAAGCTAACCGCGCCCGTGTTCCCGGCCAGCGTCGCGATGTTGTTGCCCGCGTTCGTGAGCGTGTACGGCCCCGTGCCCAACAGCTCGAGGCCCGCTGCCGAGATGGGTTGAGTCTGTGAGACCGCTCCGCCGGCATTCAGTGTGACGTTTCCCGTCGCGGTGATCTGTCCGTTGATCGCGATCGTGCCACCAGAGGCGATGCCGATGTTGGAGCCGGAGGTGAGGGCCGCCACTGTGATGGGGGCCGAGCCACCGGTGATGAGGGTGATCGTCCCGCCGCCGCTGGTGGTGAAGCCCACGCTGCCGAGGTTGATCCCGGTCTGGGCGTCGCCGAGGCCGCCGTTGTTGCGCGTCTGGATGGTGAGGCTGCGGCCTGGCTGGAGGGTGACGCCACCGCCGCCGAAGACGCCAGAGGTGGAGAAGCCGCTGCGGAACTGGAGGATGATGTTGGCGTCGGTGTTCTCGATTTCGCTTTCGTGGATGAGGAAGGGGTTGGGGGTGCCCACGCCTTCATCCGTGTACGTGATGGTGCCCAGCACGTTGCTGCCGCTGTCGTGAATCAGGTTGTTGTTGAGTGCGTCAGTGTCGTCGTCGCCGTCGTTGGTGCCGCCGACCAACTGGCCGTTCTCGGGGTCGTAGAGGAGGGTGCCGAAGCGGCCGCGGGGGGCGGAGAGGTCAATGCTGCCCCTGGCGATGAGGGAGCGGGCGCTGGAGATTTCGGCGAAGCCGCCGTCGCCGCCCAATGGGCCGCCGCGGGCGGAGATGCGGCCGTAGAAGCTGGTGGCGAGGTCGGACCAGATGATGACGCGGCCGCCATCGCCGTTGGCGAGGGCGTCGGCGCGGAGGGTGGCGTCGGGGCCGACGTAGGTGAGGCTGGCGTTGCGCTCTGGGCCGCTGCCCTGGTAGTTGCCGCCGATGAGGATGGTGCCGCCGCCCAGGGCGCCGGAGGCGTCAATGGTCGTGCCGCGGGGCACGGAGGCCCCGCCCACAGTGACCGTTTCGCCGAGGACTTTGACGGTGCCGCCGGTGCCGGCCTGGTTGGAGGCGTCCACGGTGCCGCGGACGTCCACGGTGCCGGTGCCCTGGCCTTCGATGGTGACGTTGTCGGCCTTGAGGGAGCCGACGTTGCGGATGGCGAGGGAGTAGACGTCGCCTGCGCCGAGTGCGACGGAGCCGCCTTCGGCTTCGGCGGTGCCGGCGTTTTCGACGGCGGCACCGTCGGGCGAGCCGGCCGCGGCGGGGCCTTGTACCTTAACCATGAGGTGGCCGTCGCGCTTGCCGAGGAGGACTTCGTCGCCGGCGACCATCATGATGGTGCCTTTCTCGGCGACGATGGAGCCGTAGTTGGCGACGTGGCCGCCGAGGAGAGCGACGGTGTTGGCGGTGATGCGGCCGCGGTTGACGACTTCGCCGGTGAGGCCGGTGAAGCGGTCCACGCCGCGGAGGAAGTCGGAGTTGCTGATGTTGCCGGCTGCGGCGTAGATGGCGCCGACGTTGATGATGGCGTTCTGGCCGAAGTAGACGCCTGCGGGGTTGACGAGGTAGACCTGTCCGTTGGCGAGGAGTGAGCCTTCGATGAGGGTTGGGGATGAGCCGGCGATGCGGTTGAGGACGCGGGCGTCGGCGCTGGGCTGGACGAAGCGGACGGTCTCCACCGGGGCGATGTTGAAGGTGCGGTAGTTGATGATGGAGTTGTTGCTGGCGGTGATGGTGGTGAGGTCGCCCTGGCGTTGGAAGGCGACGTCGCCGCGAATGACCCGCTCGCCGATAGGCCCGGCGGCGCCCCAGCCGGCCAGGATGGCGGCGAGGAGTGCGAATGCCAGGGGCGCATGGCGCACGGGGAGCGGGGAGTTGACACCACCACGATGGCAAGACAGCATAGCTCGAACCTCCAGAGCTTCGTCCCCTGAACGTTCAGAAGGCAAGGGTGCAAATGGTGTGGAAACGGTGGTTGCCCCTCCGCCAGGTCTTGTCGCCCGTCGCCGGGTCCTCGATGTCGTCGAGTGCGACCCCGTAGTCGCAGCGGATGCTGAAGTTGTCCCTGATGCGGAGCTCGGCCCCTGCGCCGCAGCCGCGGATGGTGCGGTCTACCTCGAAGACCTCGTTGTGCTCGTGGGTGACGCGGCCGACGTCGAAGAAGAGGCGGAAGATGAGGTCCCAGTCGGGACGCACGTAGACGTCCTGGGGCGCGAAGCGGAAGGGTCCGCCCAAGAGGGGGAACTTGGCTGGCTTGGTGGGCTCGGTGAGCTTCGTCTCCGCAGCGTGTATGCCGACTTGGCGGGCCCCCGTCTTCGGGTCCTCGGGCGCGCGCCGCTCGAGGAGCGCGAGGGGCTTGAGGATGCGCGGGAAGTGGAAGCGGTATTCGGCGGTGGCCACCCAGGCGGAGTCGCCGATGACTACGGACTCCGGGTAGCCGCGCACGGTGTAGGCGCCGCCGATGACCATCTGGTTCTGGGGGATGAGGCGGTCGCCCATGGAGTGCTGGCCGCGGATGGCGAAGAACAGCTCGTGCGCCAGGGTGGACCTCCACCACGACCTGCTGCCCGGGGCCTCCCAGGCCGCGGGGTCGAGGAAGGGCTCGACGTAGAAGGAGTGGCTCAGGTCGTATCTGAGGACGTGGAAGTGGAGGTCGGGGTTCTCGCGGCCCAGGCGCTCGAGCTGGCCCTTGTGGGTGCCGATCCAGTTGGCGTGGTTCCATTCGAGGAAGGCGGAGCCGAAGGTGCTGGCGACCTCAGTGACCCGCTGTAGTCGGAGGCCGACGTAGGGGACGAGCAGGGTGTCCTCGCCCACCTGGTCGAGCAGCTTGTCCTCCACCCGCTCGTGCTGCACGCGGGCGCCGGCCACGGCGTCGAGGAAGAAGGCCCGGCGCTGGAAGAAGTTGAAGATGAGCTCGGTGCCGACGGACCAGCCCTTGCCCACGAACTCGGCGTTGGCGATGCCGACGTCGGACGCGGTGTATCGGCTCCACTGGGCATAGGTCCGCCAGCGCAGGCGGTCGAAGTGGAAGACGGGCATCTCGTAGGAGAGCGCGACGGCGTGTGCGGCGTCGAAGCCGGCCGTCGAGTAGTCGAGGGTGAGGATGTCGTCGCGGCCGGTGAGCTGGTTGTGGACGAAGCCGAACCTCTCGCGCCAGCGGCGCGTGAAGGCGGTGCCGGTGTTCGATATCTGCGCGTAGGCGTACCAGGGGCGGTTCTCGGTCACCAGGTAGTCGAGGACCACGCCGCCCGGCTTGTCGTCGGAGGAGAGCGCCACGTCCACCCGCCGCCCAGGATGGCGGCTGAGGAAGAAGGTGTACCTCTCCAGGGCCTCCTGGTCGAGGAGGTCGCTGCGCGCGGCGGCCCCGTTCGTGGCGGGCTGCACGGGCGAGTGGGCCTTGATGCGCGCGTTGAGCGGGTTGTCCACCCGCTTGTCCGGCGGCACGCGCGTGCCCGAGGCAATCGTGCGCACTCTGGTCACCATGCCCACCCAGACGACCAGCCGCAGGTCCTTGCGGGTCCCGCGGTTGTCGTCCCAGCCCGCGAACTCGCTGCCCGCCTCCGGGTACTTCCTGCGCCGGAAGGTCACCGTCACGTCGTCGGGGTGGGTCGCCACGAAGACGCCGACGATGCCGCGCTGGTTGAACCACTTGACGATCTGCTCTTCGATGCTGAGGATGGCGCTGGGGAAGAACTTCTTGAGGGGCTGCTTGGGCAGCTCGGCGAGCACGAAGGCCACGGCCTCCACCCCGGCCCGGGCCGCCACGTAGCCCTCAGCCGTCTTGCCCAGCTTCACCTGGAGCTGGAGCGCCTCCTCCAGCTTGGGCAGGCCGGTGTGCTTCTCGTACATCTTGTGCTTGGCCAGGTCCGCGGCCGGGTAGGCCAGCTTGAGCTCCGTGACCTCGATGGCAGGCGCCAGCTCCTTTGGTTCAGGGGCCTTGGGCTCAGGGGCCTTGGGCTCGGGGGCCTTCGGCGCCGGCGGCTCGGCGCCCTTGGGCGCCGGCGCGCCCTCGCCGCCCCAGGCCAGCCCGAAGACAGCGGCCAGCATGCCCACCGCGCGTAGAGCAAGCCCCCACGGCCCGCTCCGCCCACGATGCCGGCGCATCGCACGCGCCGAGCTCGCCCCGCCATGTTGCTCCACCATCGGGTCTCCGATCGCTATTGGCATTGTTTCGGCCACGGCCCCCACATGCCCGCTGCTGCGGCGCCGCGCACCACCCCCGCGCCGCCGCACGCACCGGGAGGCTATTGCTAACAACTATACAGGACCGACTTCGCGCTTGTCAAGTCCCTTTTCTGGTTTTTTTCCGGCCCGCAATGTTGGGGTTTGCCTCAAGTCCCCACTCGTCCTCGTTGCCGTCCTCGTCGTCGTCGTCGACCCCCATTGCCTTCTCCCCCATCAAGGGATTCGACGACGACGACGACAACGACGACGATTGGGGACCCCAAGATCAGGGCCAGACTCTGGCCGCACTTGACCGCGGCCGCCTCCCGCGATACCATACACCCTCCTCGCCAAAAGCCCTCTGGCTCCGTCTGGGGCGCACATGACCGGCAAAGCCCGAATGCTCGCCGCCGTCCAGGGGCGGCCAACCGACCGCATCCCCTGGGCGCCGCGGCTCGACCTCTGGTTCAAGGCCAACCAGCAGGCCGGCACCCTCCCCGCCAAGTACCGCCGGGCAACCCTCCCAGAGATGGTGGCCGACCTCGGCTTCGACCTCCACGCCGTCGTGCCCGACTTCCGCGACGCCGCCCACCCCGACGGCCACCTCGACCGCGGCCTCGGCATCTTCAACCTCCGCTCCATGCCCTACCGCACCATCCTCGAAGGCGTCGAACGATTCGCTCGCGTCGAGGGCGACCACACCATCGTGGACTACCGCACCCCCCTCGGCTCCGTCCAGACCGTCGTCCGCTACGACGCCGCCATGCAGCGGGCGGGCATCACCATCAGCCACGTCGAGCGCCAGCCCTTCCAGACGGAGGCCGACTACGCCCCCCTCGGCTACATCTTCGAGCACGCCCGCGTCGTGCCCCAGCCCGAGGGCTTCCAGGCGTTCGCCCAGGCCGCGGGCGACCGCGGCCTGCCCGTCGCCTGGGTCTCCGCCGCCGCCTCCCCCATGCACTACATCCTCCGCGAGCTCATGCGCCTCGACACCTTCTTCTACGAACTCCACGACCACCCGGCCGCCATGGCACGCCTCGCCGCACAGGTGGAGACCTACTGGAACCGCATCCGCCGGGTCGTCCTCCAGTGCCCCGCAAGGGTCTTCCTCGTCGGCGCAAACTACGACGCCACGGTAACTTATCCCCCCTTCTTCCGCGAGCACATCCTCCCCTGGCTCCAAGCCTTCGCCCGCGATCTGCACCGCGGACGAGAGGGGACTGGTCTGCGGTCTGAAATCAGCAATCAGCAATCAGAAATCAGAAATCGAAGACCGAGGACGAGGACGAGGACGAGGGACGAGGACGACGACGACGACGAGGACGATAGGGGGAGGTATCTCCTCACCCACACTGACGGCGAGAATACCGGTCTACTCGACCTCTATCTCGCAGCGGGGGTGGACATCGCGGACTCCGTCTGCCCCGCCCCCATGACCAGGCTCACCTTCAAGCAGGTCCGCGACGCCTTCGGCGGCCGGATAACCATCATGGGTGGGATTCCATCCGTCGCCCTCCTGGCCGACTCGATGCCGGAGCGGGACTTCGACCGCTTCCTCGGCCGCTTCTTCGAGGAGATCGGCCGCGGCGACCACCTCATCCTGGGCATCTCCGACACCACGCCCCCCGCCGCCGACTTCCGCCGCCTCCTCAACATCGCACGCCGAGTCGCCGCCTTCGGCCCAGTCCGGCCGTAGGCCAGAGCGCTAAGGGCAGCGGGGCAGACCCCTCGGCCGTCACTCGCGCGCGGCCTGCGCACGTGTTCGCGAGGATGAAGTGCGCCAACTGCGCGCCTGATGTTTGACACACTATGGGCGTCTTGGCGTTCCGGACGCTTCCGGGGCGGTCCCGCCATACTGTATCAACTGTGCGACACAGGTGTTTGACCCACTATGGGCGTTTTGGCGATCCGGACGCATTCCTGGCCGTTTTGCCCATACTGTATCACCTCCGCGCGGTCGTTTGACCCACTATGAGCGCTCTGGCGTCCCGGGCGGCTCCGGGGCCTTCCCGCCATTCTGAATCAACCGCGCCGCCGCCGCGGGGGCGTGATACAGTATGGGACGGCCAGGACTTCGGCGTAGGGACGGGCGGCTCGCCTGTGGACGGGGCCTCCGCGCCCCGCGTCCCGGCTGTTCCATCCGGCTCTCGGTGCCTAAAGCCAGAAGCAGCAAGAACATCCTGCCGCCCTAACCGCTTGAAAGGCAATGGCTTATGGGTGTCAGGCACCGAAACAGAAACAGGTTGCAAAGAGCCGTCGCCCTTGGTCAGGCCCGGTGCCGCTTAGCGCAGGTCCCGCTCCGCTTCCCGCCAACGCCCTCGTTGTAGGTGAATCCACTGACAAGGTTGTGGACCTCGGCCGGCTGTCGAAGGTGGGGCAGCATTCGCGTATGAGCGGCAGACTTCTTCGGCTTTCAGCCCCGAACGGGGCGACAGAAGCTTCA
>Ga0194112_10002921_pt1 | contig 24148 bp, 20 predicted proteins | sample TA2MahC400mmetaG_FD_146191 | JGI IMG/M metagenome (GOLD analysis project Ga0194112, IMG submission 146191) | Freshwater microbial communities from Lake Tanganyika, Tanzania - TA2015016 Mahale Deep Cast 400m | ecosystem: Environmental > Aquatic > Freshwater > Lake | place: Tanzania: Lake... | reverse complement strand
GAGAGCTTTCTGAGGGTTAATGGAGAGGCATATTAAGCGTTTTTCATCGGTATTGTGAGTGGCAGTATGCATTTTCCAGCATAATCCGGGCGCACCAGATCCGCATCAGGTAATAAAAAGGTCTTTCGACGAGAAATTCGGGTCGCTGGTGAGATTCACGCCGAGGCGGCGTAATCCTGCTTCATCGCCCGGTGTGGGAATGTGGGTCATGTGAACTTCGCAATGCTGAAGCTCTTTGAGCTTTTCCAGGGCTAACTGAGCGGCAGGATTTGTGGTGGCACTGATGCTGATCGCGATGAGCGCTTCTTCCAGATCGAGGCTTACGGATTTTTCGTTCAGTATCTCCGTTTTGAGATTTCTCACGGAATCCGTGATGAAGGAAGGTAACAGTTTAATTTTATCGGGGATGTCTGCAAGATGCTTGATGGCGTGGATGATGACACTTGAAGCAGCATGCATAAGGGGGGAATTGTTGCCTGTAACAACAGTTCCATCGGGAAGCTCGATGGCGGCGCCGCAGAAGATTCCCTCGTTTCCCTTGTTCTGTTCCTGAGCCCTCCTGGCTGCGTCCCGGGCCGGTTTGACGACTTTCCGGTATTCCGGTTCCAGGTTGAAATCCTTGATAAAAAGCTCAACCCTCTGCACGGTTTCTCTATCGGCGAATCCCATGGCATACTCGCAGCGGTATCGGAAGTACCGGCGGATGATTTCCTGTTTGGCAGCTTCCCGCGTAACCCCGTCATCCGTGATGGCAAATCCCGCCCGGTTTACCCCCATGTCCGTGGGAGACCGGTAAAAAGACTCGCCGCCGGTGATTTTTTCCAGGATTCTCTTCAACACGGGGAACACCTCGGCATCCCGGTTGTAGTTCACCGCGGTCCTGCCGTAGGCTTCCAGGTGAAAGGGGTCTATCAAATTGAAGTCCCGTATGTCCGCGGTAGCCGCTTCATAGGCAACGTTCACGGGATGCTTGAGGGGAAGGTTCCAGATCGGAAACGTTTCAAATTTGGCATAACCCGATTTTACGCCTCTGTGATAGTCATGATAGAGCTGCGAGAGACAGGTGGCCATCTTACCGCTTCCCGGTCCCGGTCCGGTAACGATGACCAGCGGTTTCGTTGTTTCGATGTACTCGTTGGCACCGTAGCCCTCATCACTGACGATCAGCTCGACGTCTGTGGGGTAACCCTTGGTGTAGCGGTGGGTGAAAACCTTTATATTTCGCCTCTCCAGCTTATTCTTGAAGAGTGTGGCGGCCGGCTGGTGATCGAAGCGGGTAATGATAACACCCAGAACCTCTATGTCCCAGGTTCTGAGATCGTCGATGAGCTTAAGGGCGTCGGAGTCATACGTAATCCCGAAATCCGCCCGGATCTTCTTCCTCTCGATATCTCCCGCATAGATACACAATAGAATATCCGCCTTGTCCTTCAGCTCGCGGATCAACCTCATTTTGACGTTGGGATCGTAACCGGGGAGCACCCTGGCTGCATGAAAGTCGTAAAGAAGCTTCCCCCCGAACTCCAGATAGAGCTTGTTATTGAATCTCTGCACCCTCTCCAGAATTTCTACGGTCTGTTCCTGGATGTATTTTTCGTTGTCGAAGCCGTTTGTATGGATCATATAATATGGGCGGTCATGTGAGTCTGAATGGAGAGCAAACTAACGTCTTTCGTTTCTTTTGTAAAGGAATTTTGACAGTATCCCCTGTGACATTTTCACCCGTGAGCCTCGTCCCAGTTGCCGCCGGAGGCGATGTCGACCTTGAGGGGGACCTTCAACCGGATGACTTCCTCCATCTCTCTTCTGATGAGAGGGATGATCCCTTCTTTTTCGGCATCGGGAACTTCAAAGACCAGTTCATCGTGCACCTGCATGATCATGCAGGAAGAGAGATGTTTTTCCGCCAGGCGGTTTGAAATATTGATCATGGCTACCTTGATGAGGTCGGCCGCCGTTCCCTGGATCGGGGTGTTGATGGCCGTGCGCTCGGCGAACTGCCTGACGGTTGCATTGTCACTGTTGATCTCCGGGAGGTATCGGCGCCGGTTGAGGAGCGTGGTGACGAATCCGTTTCGCCGGGCGTTTTCCAGGATACCCTCCAGGAAGGATTTCACACCACGATATTTGTCAAAGTATTCGTCGATGTAGGATTGTGCCTGTTTCTGAGGTATATCCAGCTCCCTGGACAAACCGAAGGCACTCATCCCGTAGAGAATACCGAAATTGATCACCTTGGCCTGCCGTCTCATTTCCGGGGTGACCGTTTCGGGGAATACTCCGAAGACATTGGCAGCCGTGGCAGAGTGGATGTCAACGCCTTTCATAAATGCCTCGATCAATGCACTGTCGTCGGAGAGATGGGCCAGTATCCTGAGTTCAATCTGGGAATAGTCGGCGGAAACGATTTTCCATCCATCCGGGGCGATAAAGGCCTGTCGTATTCGTTTTCCCTCCAGCGTCCTGACGGGGATGTTTTGCAGGTTCGGGTTGCTGCTGGAGAGTCTCCCCGTAGCCGTTACGGTCTGGTTATATGAGGTATGAATCCGACCCGTTTCCGGGTTGATGAGCAGGGGGAGCGCATCGATATAAGTTGATTTCAGCTTTGCCATGCTCCGGTATGTGAGGATCTCAGCCGGCAGTTCGTGGCTTCGGGCAAGGTTCATTAATACATCCACACCCGTCGAATAGCCCTCTTTGGTCTTTCTCCCTCTGGGGAGGCCCAACTTATCGAAAAGGATTGACTGGAGCTGCTTCGGCGAATTGATATTGAATTTTTCTCCCGCCAGCCGGTAGATCTTTTCCTCCGTGAGCGCCATGAGCTGTTCCATCTCCGCTGACATTTCCTTTAAAAGGTTCGTGTTCAGAAGAACGCCTTTCTTCTCCATGGCGGAGAGGACGGAAACGAGAGGCTGCTCCACCCGGAAATAGAGGTCTTCAAATCCCTCCCGAACAATCTTTTCGGAAAGGACCGACGAGAGGGTGAAGATGGCATCGGTCCTCCGGCACATGAAATTCTTCATTTGCTCGACAGGTATCATGGTGAAAGGAACAGCCTTCGCCCCGCTTCCGGTGACGTCTTTGGTCGTTGCAATCTCTATGTCAAGATGGTCTCTCACCACATCCGCCAGCTCGAAGCCGTGCCTGGCGGGATTCAGGACGTAAGAGGCCACCATTGTATCCCATCCCAAGCCTTTCAACTCAACGCCGTATCTTGAGAGGATAACCAGGGAACTCTTTATGTCATGGCCATGTTTTGTAATACCTGGCTCCGCGAAGAAAGGTGCCAAGCCTTTCAGGACTTCGTCTCCTTCAAGTTGATCCGGCACTCCTGCATAGTGGTGACCGACCGGAATATACATGGCCTCCCCCGGAGACGGACAGATGGAAATCCCCGTGATACCGGAACGCTTTGCCTCGTTCTGGGTCGCGGCAATATCGAAGGCAAATTCCTTTATGTCCCCGAGGCGTTTTCTCAGTACCTGGAATTCGTCGTGGTCAAGGAGGAGACGATAGGTGCCTTGCAGCGGTTCGTCATGGATGCCGAGGTCCTGAAGGAGCGACAGGAATTCAAAATCTTTGAACAGTTTCCTCAGCGCGTCATTGTCCGGTCCGGTATAGCGTGTGTTCTCCAGGTCAAGATCAAATTCCACATCTGTTTTGATCGTGGCCAGATCACGGCTCATTCTTGCCTGTTCTGCGAACTGACGGATGTTTTCTCTCGTCCTGGGGTTACGCACCTTATCCACGTTATCCAGAACTCCCTCCACCGATCCGAATTCTTCAATAAGTCTCTGGGCGCTCTTAGGTCCAATGCCGGGCACACCGGGGATGTTATCCGAGGGATCACCCGTGAGACCTAAGATTTCCACCACCTTTTCAGGACCTACTCCGAACCGTTCTGTGACGGCATCTTTGTCAAAGGTCTTCTCTTTCATGGTATCGACCATTGTGATGTCGTCGGATATGAGCTGCATCAGATCCTTATCACCGGACACGATAACTGTCTTTATTCCTTCTTTGGCGAGCTTTTTCGCAACGGTTCCGATGATGTCGTCCGCTTCCAGTCCCTGCTTTTCCAGAACAGGGATGGAAAACCCCCTGACTATGTCCTTTATGTAAGCTATCTGGGAGACGAGTGCCTCCGGAGTGGCCTTGCGCGTCGCCTTATATCCTTCGAAGGACTCATGGCGGAACGTGGGGCCTTTCACGTCGAAGACAACGGCGATATACCGGGGTTTCCAATCCCTCAGGAGCTTCAGGAGCATCGTGGTAAAGCCGTAGATGGCATTGGTGGGAAATCCTTTGGAGGTGGAGAGTTCACGGATGGCGTAGAAGGCTCGATAGATGTAGTTGCTTCCATCTACCAGGAAAAGGGTGGGAGTTTCCGTTCCTTCGTTCATTTTGGGCGTTCTTCCATAGAGATGTTATTTGCGAATCTCAGGGAGCGTATCATTTCTCCACCTTTCTCAGTTGATTGTTCTTAATTTCAGACCACGAATTGTTTATACGGACTGTGGTCCTTATTATACGGTAAAACTGGCGTCGATCTTAAATGTCCGGGAGGCTTTCATGCTCAGGATATCGGGGATTCCGGTCCTCTCGCGTATTTCGGCCAGTGAACTCTGCAGGGTGGCCTCATCGGGAGAGATGATGGTGAACCAGACGTTATACGCATGATTTCTCCTGTAGTTGTGGGTGATGCCGGGGTAGGAGTTCACCGTATCAACGAAAGCTCTTAACCGTTCCTCCGGAACACGGGCGGCACAGAGGGTACTCACATAGCCCAGCTTTTTTGCATCGAAGACCGCCCCGATCCTGCGAATAATCCCTTCCCGCTTCATCCGCCGTATCCGCTCCAGAACCTCATCCTCGGCGGTACCGATTTTTTCGGCCACCACGCGAAACGGTGCTTCCACGATGGGGAAGTCCTTCTGGATGATGTTCAGGATTTTTTTATCAATCTCATCCATCACTTTTCGGCTCGTACGCGCAAAATGGTTCTTCGGCGAGATAGTCGTCCTGGATTTCATAGGCCCTGGCCCGGCATCCTCCGCAGACGCGGATGAATTGACACCGGCCGCATTTTCCCTTGTATAAGTTCAGATTACGGAGTTCTTTCAGTATCGGGGAGCCTTCCCAGATTTCTCTGAATCCTCTCTCTTTGATCTGGCCGCAGTCTACTTCCAGGTAGCCGCAGGGCTGTACCCGTCCGGTGTGTGATATGAAACAGAATGAACTCCCCCCGAGGCAGCCCCGGGTCATGGCGTGAAAAGGACTCTCCCCTTCCTTTACTGCCGCTCCCCGCTCCCTGATCACGGTACCCCTGTTCTTCCCCTCCCTCTGGTGGAAGATACGGAAATAGTGGGGTGCACAGGTTGCCTTGAGCTGAATGGGACAATGGAGACTCTGCTCGTAGAACCAGTTCAAAGTTTTTTCATATTCCTCGGGAGATATGGCCTGCCCGGCCATTTCTTTGCCCCTGCCTGTGGGAACCAAAAGGAAGATATGATGGGCAGCAGCTCCCAGAGTGATCGCCAGATACATGATCTCCTGGAGCTGATGTAGATTCGCTTTCGTGATCGTTGTGTTTATCTGGAATTCAAGCCCTGCTTTTTTCATCGCCTGGATGCCGGACATGGCCCCGTCAAAAGCACCGGCGACGTTGCGGAAGGTATCGTGGCTTTCTTTATCCGGTCCGTCGATGCTCACGCTGACCCTCTTGATCCCTGATTTCACCATTCTCCCGGCGATCTCTTCCGTAACTAGAGTTCCATTGGTGGCCAGAACCATGCGGAGTCCCTTTTTGTTACCGTACGATGTGATCTCATAGATGTCATCCCGGAGAAGGGGTTCCCCACCGGTCAGGATAATCACGGGATTGCTGAATGCGGCAATTTCGTCTAACAGGTGCAGGCATTGTTCTGTCGTGAGTTCGTCAGGGTATGGGCCGTACTTTGACGCAGCCCGGCAGTGGATGCAGGCCAGGTTGCAGCTCCGTGTCACTTCCCAGGCGACCATGCGCAATGTATTCGGCAACAAAGGCAATTGCTTAGGTTTCATATCTTCATGCAGTTTGTTCACGGAAGTCAGACGGATGAGACGCCTGTCTCCTCGTGATATTAATTATCTCTGTCCGGAGAGAAGTATTGCCACTTCCCGGGCGAAATACGTGATGATGATATCGGCACCCGCTCTCTTGATCGAGATAAGTGTTTCCATCATTGCCTTCTCCCCGTCGAGCCATCCTGACCTTGCCGCTGCCTTGATCATGGCGAACTCACCACTCACGTTGTAGGCGGCGACGGGCAGGTCGAACTCTTCTTTTGCCCTGCAGATGATGTCCAAGTAAGGGAGGGCGGGTTTTACCATGATAATGTCCGCACCTTCTTCGATATCCAGACTGATTTCCCGGATGGCTTCATCTCTGTTTCCCGGGTCCATCTGGTATGATTTCCGGTTCCCGAATTGCGGAGTACTTTCCGCTGCCTCACGGAAAGGACCGTAGAAGCAGGACGCATACTTGGCAGAGTAGGCCATAATGGGAACCCCTGTAAATCCCTCTTCATCCAGGGCTTCCCGGATGGCGCCGACCTGCCCGTCCATCATTGCGGAGGGAGCAACCATATCTACGCCTGCCTTTGCGTGGGATACCGCTGTTTCCGCTAAAACCTCAAGGGTTATGTCGTTACTCACATCGCCCTTCTCGATCATCCCGCAGTGACCGTGGCTCGTATATTCGCAGAGACACACGTCGGTAATAACGATGATATCGGGCACCCTGTCCTTGATCGTTCGCACAGCCTGCTGAATGATTCCGTCTTTTGCGAAGGCTGCGGATGCCAGGTCGTCCTTTTTCTCCGGGATGCCGAAGAGCAGTACGGCGGGGATATCCAGTCCTTTTGTCTCTTGAATCTCCTTTACCAGGTGATCGACAGACATCTGAAAATGTCCCGGCATGGAGTTGATCGGGTTTTTTACGTTCTTCCCGGAAGTGACGAAAAGGGGGGACACCAGGTCATCGACGGAAAGGCTTGTTTCCCTGATCATCCTCCGGAAATGTTCATTCTTTCTCAGACGCCGCGGCCGGTATGCAGGAAAGTACATAATATGTTCCTTTCTTTTGGAGAGTGAGTGTATGGACGGATCCCCCGATTATCCATGGGGATGTTTCCTGTAGTAATGTTCCAATGCCTCCACAAGACCGGGAACGGTATAACGTTCCTGCAGGATATCAATGTTGAATCCTGCATTCCGTGCCGCCGAAGCGGTAACGGGCCCGATGCAGGCGATTTTAATACGAGGTGGCATGGTATATTCCCGGCCCATGATCTCCATGAAATTCATGACGGTGGAGGGGCTGGTGAAGGTGATCACGTCGGCTTTTCCCTGTGTTATTAAGGAATCAATCTCCGATTTTTTTCGTCCGGAGTTCACCGTCCGATATGTTGTGACTACATCCACTTTTGCCCCGAGTGCAGCTAAACCCTCGGGAATGATGTCCCTTGCGGTTTCCGCCCGGGGGAGGAGGATTTTCTTGTCTTTTATTTCAAGTTCTGCAAATGCCCTGACCACGCCTTCGGAAATGAATTCGTCCGGCACGAGGTCGACCCGTATCCCCCGGCGTTCCAGTGTGAGCGCCGTCGCTGGCCCTATGGTACATATTCGGATTCCCTTTAATTCCCGTGCGTCCTTCGCCAGTTCTTTCAGGCGAAGAAAAAAGAATTTCACGCCGTTGGCGCTCGTGAAGATAATCCAGTGGTAATCTCCGAGGCGTTCGATTGCGTGATCCAGATCGCGGTAATCATCCGGGGGAACGATTCTGATCGTGGGGAAATGGATCACCCGCGCCCCCCGTGAGTGGAGGAGGGATGCGAATTCTTCCGCCTGTGCCTCCGGTCTCGTGATGACGATACCTCTGCCGAAGAGAGGTTTTGTTTCGAACCAGTTCAACGCATCCCGGAGTTTCACCACGCTGCCGACAACCAGGATGGCCGGCGGGGAGAAACGTCGTTCTTCCGCCATCCGGGCAATATCAGTGAGGGTGCCCGAGAGGGTTTCCTGATCTTCCGTGGTGCCCCAGCGGACGAGGGCAGCAGGTGTTGATGAGTCTTTGCCGTGTTGAATCAGATTATTCACGATAGTGGGAAGATTCCTGACGCCCATGAGGAAGACAAGTGTTCCCATTCCGGCTAATGCCTTCCAGTCAATGTCGCTCCCGTCTTTTGTCGGATCCTCATGACCCGTGACGAAGGCGACTGTTGACGTGTGGCCCCTGTGGGTGAGAGGGATTCCCGCATAGGCGGGTACGGCAATGGCAGACGTTACTCCCGGAATTATCTCGAAGGGTATGCCGGACCGGGAAAGCATTTCTGCCTCTTCCCCGCCGCGACCGAAGATGAAAGGGTCTCCGCCCTTAAGTCGAGCCACCGTATTTCCCCGCCGTGCTTCCTCAACCAGAAGACGGTTGATCTCCTCCTGGGGAAGGGTATGTTTGCCTCCCTCCTTCCCCGCGTATATCAGACGGGCTGATGCCTTTGCCCGGCAAGTGATCTCGCTGCTTACCAGGTGGTCATAGATGACGACATCCGCTGCCTCAAGGCATTTCAAGCCCTGGAGTGTCATCAATCCGGGATCGCCGGGACCGGCACCAATGATGTACACGATTCCTGTTTTCTTCATGGACATATCAAAAATTCAAATCCTGTATGCTCATATCTAAATCCCGGGCACATTCAAAATACAAATATCAAAATTCCATATATTTCCCAGACCGGGATTTTCACAGTGTTTGAGATCGGGAATGGGGTGCTCGGGATTTTTAAAAGCTGTGTGTCTTGTATACCTCCTTGAGAATATCTTCTCCCCCCCTGGACAGGATGCGTTCGGCCAGCAGCACCCCCAGCGCTTCCGCGCTTTCACAGGGACCCCGGACTTCATCCCGGATTAGGATGCGGCCGTCCAGGCTTCCCAGAAATCCCGTCAGGGTGAGGTCGTTGTCGGTTTTTTTCCCGTAGGAGGCTACGGGCAGCTGGCACCCTCCACCCAGCCTCTTCAGGAAGGTTCTCTCGGCCGTAACCTCCAGCCACGTCTGGGGGTGGTTGATTGGAGAAACGGCATTTCGTGTATCGATGTCGTCTTCTCTCAGTTCAATGCCCAGCACGCCCTGTCCTGCGGGGGGAAGCATCATATCCACAGGGATGACCTGAGTAATCTTCCGGCTCCATCCCATCCGCTTCATACCCGCTGCGGCTACGATGATTCCGTCGAGATTGTCCGTGCGGATTTTCCGGATCCGAGTGTCCAGATTGCCCCGAAGCGGGATGACTTCGACACCCGGAATCAGATAGCGGAGCTGAATAGTTCTTCTCAGAGAGCCGGTGCCGATGCGGGCCCCTTGAGGCATATCCTCGATCCTTCTGCCGTCTTTCGAGATCAGGACATCCCGGGGATCCTCTCTCTCCGACATGATGCCGATTTCGAGGCCTTCGGGCAGTTCCACAGGGACGTCTTTCATACTGTGGACGGCTATATCAATTTCGCCGCGAAGGAGTGCATCTTCTATTTCCTTGACAAAAAGACCTTTCCCTCCGATTTTCGCCAGGGAGACATCCTGCATGATATCCCCCTTTGTTTTGATCGCGATAATGTCAACAGGGATTTCGGGCTTGTCGTGTTTCAGCCTCTGAGCTACCCAGCGGGCCTGCGTCATCGCCAGGGCGCTGCCCCGTGTTCCGATTCGTAGTGTTGATCTAATGTCTCTTTCCTCATGTGAGTTTATGTGTATCGGACGGGCGTCCCGCCGGTCTTACCTAACAGGTGAGACTACACATCGTCCAGTCCGAAAAGCCTCCTGAGAGCCGCAATGTAGGGGAGCGCGCCGTTTTCGCGACTCTCCTCCTTCAAGCCGGTGATCGGATCGTGCAGGATTTTATTGATTATCGAACCGGCGAGTATCTCTATGTTTTTTTTCTCCTCTTCGTTAAGGTTCTGCATCCATGAACCTGATTTGACCAGTTCACTTTTTACGATACCTTCCATTTTTTCTCTCAGCGAGATAATTGTCGGGACGACTTCCAGGGTGTTGAACCATTCATGGTACTTCCCGACTTCATCGTCGATGATCGCCTCTGCCTTCTCTGCTTCCCTTTGCCTGCTTTTCACGTTTGTGTCCACGATATCCTGGAGGTTGTCGATATTATACAGGTACACATTATCGATTTCGTTTACCGCAGGATCGATATCTCTGGGAACCGCGATGTCGATCAGGAAAAGAAGGCGGTTCTTTCGCCTTCTGATAGCGGCTTCGATCATGGGAGGTGTGATCACGTAACCCGGAGCGCCTGTGGAGCTGATGACGATATCGACGTCCCGGAGTTTCTCCGCAAGGGTATCAAAATCTGTGGCGGTTCCGTGAAAATTCTCTGCCATCTGCAATGCCCGGGCATACGTCCGGTTGGCAATGAGTATTTTTCTTACACCCTGATTGAGCAGGTGTCTTGCCGCGAGTTCAGACATTTCTCCTGCTCCAATAAGAAGTATCGTCTTCCCTTCGAGGCTTCCGAATATTTTCTTTGCCAGCTCCACGGCGGCAAAACTGACCGATACCGCATTATGGGCAATCCCGGTTTCGGTTCTGACTCGTTTGGCGACACGGAAAGCGTGATGGAGAACCCTATTGAGAATAACACCGGTGGTATTGTGTTCCACTGCCGTGCGATATGCGTCCTTGACCTGCCCCAGGATCTGCGGTTCACCCATGACCATGGAATCAATACTGGATGCAACCCGGAAAAGATGTCGTACCGCTTCGTCATCGTAGTGCAGATAAAGGCATCTGGCCATTTCCTCGGCGGAGAGATTCCCATGATGGAATATGAAGGCTCTCAGTTTTTCCACGGCACCCGCGGTATCCACGGCATTTGCGAGAACCTCCACTCGGTTGCATGTGGCAAGGTATAACACCTCCTGGATCTCCGGGAATTTCATTATTTCCGCAAGGTGGTTTGCATCATTCCCGCAGGTGAGCGAGAGACGTTCCCTGATTTCCAGTGGGGCAGTTTTATGATTCATCCCGATGAGAATAATATTCATAGCGTTAAATAAAGCTGTGAGCAGTGACAAAGAAGAGGTTGATTGCTACCAGCGAAACCAGGAGAATTGCAAAGGCCAGAAGCGATAAAAAGGCCGCTTTGTGCCCCTTCCAGCCTATGGCAAGTCTCTGATGCAGCAGCAGTGCGTAAAAAACCCAGGCAACTAACGTCCATACCTGCTTGGGGTCCCATTGCCAGTGACTTCCCCAGGCGGTTCTGGCCCATAGTGAACCGACGAGCACACCCAGTGTCAGCAAGGGAAAACCCCACATGAGACAGAAGTGGTTGATCCTGTCCAGATCGCTCAGCGAAGGAAGCATTCTGCTGAAACCGCTCACCTTTTTGTTCTTGATCAGTCCTTCCTGAATAAGGTACATGGCACCCGCGAATGATGCTAATGCGAAGAGGGCCTCACCCGTCACCGAGAGGATCACGTGGAGGGGCACCAGATTACTCTTCAGTACCTCCGGGATGGAAACATATCCCTCCAGCCCTTTGGAGGCTGCAATCATGAGCAGGAAAGTGACAGGAGAGACGAACGCACCCAGGACTCTCGTTTTCGTTTTCGGTTGAAACGCCAGGTACACCCCCGCCATAGCCCAGGCGAAAAAGGAGAGGGTCTCATAAATGCTGATGACCGGAGTATGCCCGGTTTCAAGGTATCTGAAAATAAAGGAAATAGTGTGACACAGGAAGGCCAGAAAGAAAATCCATGTGGAGACCTTTGCAACCATCACTCTCCTGACATAAATGGACGTGACATATCCGAGGACACTCACGAAATAGACGGCAAGAGCAGCTTTCAGGAACATGGTGTCCATCATTCATCGACCTCAATATCTTCGCCGGTAATGTCACGAATTATCTTTTTTACCTGTTTCCACTTTTTCTCTTTAATATGGTGAAGGATGTCCGAGTGAATCACCGATTCGAACAATTGTCTGTTCTCATTCGAGGAACGTCCTTTCATCACAATCTTTTCTCTGAGTTTGCCCATTATCATAAGGAGGGTTTCGTATTCCGGACCGAAGAGATGCTCCATGTCCTGTCGCAATTTTTTTGCCAGCGCGGGGCTTTTCCCGCCCGTAGATATGGCGATGGAAAGATCCCCTCGACGAAAGAGGGAAGGAAGGATCACGTTACAATTGTCGGGATCATCGACGATATTGACCAGGCACCCCTTTGCCCTTCCATCTCTGAAGATTTTTGCATTGACATCGTCCCGGTCCGTGGCACCGATCACAAGAAACGCTCCGCTGAGAGAGTCGTCGTCGTAGTCGGCCTCGATGTGGTCGATTTTCCCCTCTTTCTTCATTTTCTCGAGAGTCGATGTCAGTGTTCTCGAGACCACGGAGACATGGGCACCGGAATCAATGAGCCGCATCACCTTTCTCTCTGCGACGTCGCCTCCACCCACAACGACACACCGTTCGTTTGTGATGTCTATATATACAGGATAGTATTTCACAATGATTCCTCTTTTCTTTGGACGCGGCGAATGGTGAAAGGTAGCACGAAGATTCTCAAAATTCAAGCTGCTTGAAATATCATCAAAAAGAGGATATAGATGAATTGTTCACGATTTATATCCAGTCAAGGAGGAGCAAGACATGCCAGAGCTCGGTGCAAAAGCTGGGGAAAAAAGGGCAAAGTGGTTGAAAATCGAATTGTCGGCATCTCCCGAACTGGTTGACGCATTGTCAAACTTTCTGACGGAAATCGGTGCCCATGGCGTGTTTCAAGAGGAGCTGGAATCTCAGGCACCTGAAGACTTTACTGTCTCCAGACAGAGGGAGGTGATGAAGGCGTATCTCCCCTTCGACATCCGGTTGGAGGGCAGGCTCGCTTCTCTCAAGGTGTATCTCGAGAGTCTCTCCGGGCTTTTTCCCGAATTAGAAGAGCCTCAGTTCACCACCGAGGCTGTTGTAGATCAGGACTGGGGGGAGGAATGGAAAAAATATTTCAAGCCCCTCAGGGTGAGCAAGAACATTGTCATCAAGCCGACATGGGAGCGGTACGCCCCTGCCGGTCGTGATATTATTATCGATATCGATCCCGGTATGGCGTTCGGGACAGGACAGCATCCCTCAACCCGGATGTGCCTCGAAGCCATTGAGGATATTCTCCTGAAAGATAGAACGAAAGAAAAGTGGAGAGTTCTTGATGTCGGCACGGGTACCGGGATTTTAGGTATTTCCTGTGCAAAACTGGGCGCAGAGAGGGTTGTCTGTGTGGATATCGACAGAAAAGCCGCGGAGATCGCCCAGGAAAATGTGATCATCAACCACGTGCAGGAGAAAGTGGAGGTTATCAATAGGGACGTAAATACGATCCATGAACCTTTTGATCTTATTGTGGCAAACCTTACGGCGAAAATACTGATCCGTCTCCGCACCCATCTGATGTCGCTTATAGAGAATGGAGGATACCTGGTAATCTCCGGGATCATCGATCAGAACAGAAGTGATATCGAGGCTCACTTTTTCACCAGCCAATTTACTCCCCGTAATATCATTACCGAAAAAGAATGGATTTGTTATGTTCTCCGAAAAGGGGGAAATTGAGGTTGACTGTACCGAGAATCTATTTCCCCCCGGGTGTGGAGAAAGGCAACCGGTGTAAACTGCTGAAGGAAAACCTCCGGTATGTGAAGTCCGTACTGAGAATGAAAGAGGGTGATCGGCTCATTCTGTTTGACGGAACCGGAGGGGAGTATGAATCAGTTGTCCATCGCGTTTCTGCAGATGGTGTTGATGTGGAGGTGATCAAAAAGACAGAAATCCCTCAGAGGGAATTAAGAATCAGCCTCCTCCAGGCACTCCCTAAGGCCAATAAGATGGATTACATTGTGCAAAAAGCGACGGAGTTAGGTGTTGACGGGATCGTGCCTTTCCATTCGACGCGATCGGTTCCCAGATTCTCACCGGAAAAGAACGCCGCAAGGGTGATAAGGTGGCACAGCATTGCCGTCGAAGCGGCCAGGCAGTGCGGAAGGGCTGATATTCCGTGGATCGGGAATGTTCTCTCTTTTGAAGAAGTGATCCGAAGCGGCGAGGGAGATGGGTGCAAAATAATTTTGTGGGAGGGAGAACCTGAGAGAAATATCAGGGATGTGTTACGGGATGTGAGGTACAGGAACATAAATGATATCGTCATCGTAATCGGACCGGAGGGTGGATTCACCACGGGGGAGATTGAGGAGGCCGGGGAAGCGGGATTTGTGGCGGTCAATCTGGGAAGGATAATTCTCAGGGTTGAGACTGCCTCCGTTGCCGTGCTTTCCATAATTCAGTACGAGAGAGGATTTTTCGGTGGATTTCGCGGATAGGGAGGCGGACGACTGATGGAAGTACGTTTCGGTGGATTCTGGAGAAGGTTGATGGCGTTCTTTGTGGACAAGATTATCCTCTTTTTCATTTCCCTGTTCGTGCTGTTTGGGGGGTTCATGAGCCTGCGTTTCGGATTTCCATCTCTCGGGAGCGGTTTTGCTATGGAGAGATTTGTACAGATATCCTTCGCATTCTTCTCAGCGTACTACCTTACCATGCTGCTGGTGGGCATGCTCTATTTTACCTATTTCCACGGTACCACCGGGCAGACTCCGGGGAAAATCATTTTTGGCCTCCGGGTTGTCCAGGCGACAGGTGAAAAAATGACGCTGGGAGTCGGTTTCCTGAGGTGGGTGGGATATATCGTATCGACTGCGGTCTTCTTCATCGGTTTTGCATGGATTGCGATTGATGGGAAAAAGCGGGGCTGGCATGACAGGATCGCGGGAACTGTTGTTGTCCGTGTGGAGAATATTGTCGACGGCCTTTCATTTTCATGCGACGAAAAATACCTTGACAAAGGGAGGGATATTATATAGACGACACATCCGATAAATCACTGAATAGTATACCGGAAGGGTCGGTAGCTCAGTCGGTAGAGCACTGGACTGAAAATCCAGGTGTCGGCAGTTCGATTCTGCCCTGACCCACCAGTTCATTTCAAGGGGTTGCAGGCCGATGACTGTAATCCCTTAACATTTTTCCCCCTCCCTTTTCCTTTGTTGGTTTTTTTTCATTCGTGATTATCCGGTACGTTCAGATATAAGAACTAATCCCCGGGATTGTGGTGTGATGTGCGGCCGGGATGTTGCTTTCCCGATGGGTGCGGAGGAAACAGTAGATAAAACAGTGAGGATAACGGGACGTCTTTCATGATACCGCTTTTTGTGCAATATCCACGGCTTGCTGATAGATTTCCCCGGGTTTCTCTGGGTGAATTTCCGACACCCGCGGAAAAACTTTCGGGGCTCTGTCGGCGAATGGGAAAGGATAACCTGTATATAAAGCGGGATGATTTAACCGGCAGTGTGTACGGGGGTAACAAGGTACGGAAGCTGGAATTTCTTCTGGCGCATGCCCAGCGGTGTGGGACGACACGAATCATTACTGCCGGTGGTGCCGGGTCGAATCATGCGATGGCTTCGGCACTCTATGCGAAACAGGTCGGCCTTAAGGCTGTACTCATGCTTTTTTCGCAGCCGAATTCCTCTGCGGTGAGACAAAATCTTCTCATGAACCTTTATAACGACGCGCAGGTCATTCACTATGAATCCTATCAGGAATATCTTGAAGCCATCACCGGCCTCATCGAGCGTTTCAAAATGCTCGACGGCGTTCATCCTTACTTTATACCACTTGGCGGTTCATCACCGGTGGGAGCGACAGGTTACGTGAATGCGGGCTTTGAGCTTGCCATGCAGGTTGCACAAGGGGATATTCCCTCTCCCGACCACATCTATCTTGCGCTGGGCACAATGGGGACAGCAGCAGGTCTGCTGCTGGGGCTGAAAGCGGCAGGTCTCAAGGCCAGGGTTCATGCCGTGCGAGTGGTACACTCCTTCATGGCCGATGAAGAAAAGAGCAATCTCCTGTTTTGTCAAACGAACGAATTGCTCCGTTCGCTGGATACATCCTTTCCCCTGTGTGCAATCGAGCCTGAGGATCTTACGATTCACCATGAATATTTTGGTGAAAGATACGGCCTCTTCACACGGAAGTCCGTGGATGCGGCAGCACTGCTCAGAGAAAGTGACGGAATCATCTTGGACGGTACATATACCGGCAAAGCCGGCGCTGCTTTCCTTGACCACGCGGCAAGTTATGTGGACAAGGGAGAAATTCTTCTTTTTTGGAACACGAAAAATTCCCGGCCGTTTCCCGGGGAGGTATTGTCCGGAGATTACAGGCGGCTCCCGGAACCATTCCATCGGTATTTCATTGATCCGGTTCAGCCATTAGACCAAGAATTCTTGACATGACTGTTGCAATTGTATATTATGCGGCCTCCGCCGTGCGGAGGTGGAAAGCGAAAAATGTATCGATTTTAATGGGTTGAATGTTCATGATGTAGTTTCCGAGGTACGTAATGGGGAGTGTTGTTAAAAAGCGAAAGAAAAAAATAAGCAAGCATAAATACAAAAAGCGTTTGAAGGCCAACAGGCATAAAAAGAAATAAGTGAACAAGCGGAAGGAGAGCAATTTCCTTTTGACGAAACGCCGCCGTGTATATCAGGAAATGCACTGATATCATTTAACCGCTTTTTTATCATCCGGAAGACCTTTCACACTGTACAGCCACATTTTGCTGAGCTTAGAGACAAGGCATCCATTTATGTCTTGTGACGAGGGATTGTGTCTTTTGTCTGTGTGTGTGGTCATAACAATTTTCCAGATAAGAAGTGGACACCCGAGCAAATTGATCCTCACCAGCATTATCACTGTGTCCATGAGTTCTTTTTCTTTCCCTGGAACCGCAAGGCGAGGGATAACAACAATGTGACGGACTGGGCACAGTGGGGCTGGTCGTATGGCATGTGGGCTCACCACTACCGGTTCGTGAACGCCCTGAGGGAAAAGAGGGGATTGGATTGGTGGTTTAATGCCACAACGGTGCCCGACAGTCACGGGTTCTTTAATATGTCCTATGGAACGAATAACTGTAATATCTTCCGACAAACGGCGAAGAGGATTGTCTTTGAAGTCCGGTCCGACTATCCCTGGGCAGAGGGAGGACGTTTTAACACCATCCACATTGATGAGATTGATTACTGGGTAGAGGTTGACTGTGAGAAATATCGGTGGCCTCAGATCAATGAGAAAGCTCTGAAACCGAGACCGGAGGAGGAAGCGATCGCGAACCATATCATGGGTATTATGAGGGATAGAGATGTCATCCAGCTTGGTATCGGTTCTCTCCCGTCGGCATGCGTGGGTGCCATGGCAGATGCCGGTTTCAGGGACCTGGGAGTTCACACGGAGATGTTGAACTATGGTCTCATAAGACTGATTGAATCCGGCCAGGTGACGAATGCATATAAAAATATCGACCGTGGAAAGAGCGTCTGGACTTTTGCCTTCCCGGTGGATGTGCAATGGTACTATGATACTATCCACCGGAACCAGAACATGGCCGTATATGATATCGAATACACGAAGTTTCCCGTTTCCATGCTTCCAAAGGAGGGCGCTGCCAGAAGGTATCCCTCATACGACGAGAGGAGAAGTTATAAAATCCCCATGGGAGGAGACCTCTGGGGGTACGACTGGGATCCCTATCAATCAGGAAGGTGACAGGTATCACGCTAAAGGCAGATACCGTACGCGAGGGACCTCTTGTCTATGCTGAGTTTCATTGTTGTGTGGACAAGTTCGCTTTGCCTTGAAGTGAAGGGGTGATACACTAAGAGGAATTCATTTACGTTAATTCGAATTTCGGGAAGGAGAGGAATTATCCTCTTTACCGTAATGATGTCCGCTATTGTGATCATGATACTTTCTTCCGCCTCACTGATGGGGAGGGTCGCGGGATACAGAGACATCCCTTGGGATAATTCACGCGTTTTTTCTTCAGGCTGAGATACGGTCATCTGCCGTGCCCATCGCAGAAAGAGGGCGGGGTTGACTTTGAATGCGGGGCACCAGAAGTAGAGGGGCGTTTCCTCAAAGGTACGGGTGATGGCCTTGGGAAGGTTTCCTGCTCTTATAAGGTCCCCGTACGATTCAAGTCTGATACCCTCTATGCGGGCTCTCATTCGCCAGAATGGAAGATAGTGAGATACTGATTCCCCGTTCGCCATTATCGCGTATGCGACGTTTGTAAATGCGCTTCCCCTGCAGCCCCACGCAGAGTCGCAGTTCTTGCAGATCAGAACCACTGCATCTTTTTCGCCCTGTAGGTCCCACCCGCACTGCGGGCACAGAGTGGATATGAAAGAAATATTCCCTCTGGATGATGCGCGTGATGCCATCAGGCGCTCAGAGTCTCCCGTTTCCAGTGTGGATACAGGTCGTTTCAGAATGGAATCGTACAGCACATTATTTTCCAGGTACATTGGAGAATAAATCAAATTGACGGTTTCCCCGATAAAGGTGTGATAAATACTGAGGGGATCGGGCGTCCCAAAGTGATCCATGACCTCACGCACTGAGATTTGGGGATTGCAAAACGTTCCATTTATTTCTGGAGATGCGAATTTCAGTCTGAAGACCTGGGGTCTCAGTCCGAGAGAAGACGGCACACCCGGGAAGGTAAAGGCAAGAATATTTGTGTCAACAAAACGATGCGATACTTCACTGTGCTGAATCGAGAAAGAGAGTCCTTTCAGACGCCAGTATGGGATATATATGATTTCCCGGGAGGTTGCATCAGCGGGCGCGATACAGTATCTGAAGTAGTCGTTGGGAATCAGGTAGAGTTTTGTCCGGCAATAAGGACACAGGAAAATCCGGTCCGTTTCCTCAAGGATTACGGGCGCCCCGCACTGGGGGCACTGATGTTCGATTTGCCAGTTATATTCGTTCACCGCACTGGTTACAGAAAAGTGATTTTGGCAGATTTTCGGTGCCACAGTGGAGGCACTTCTTTGCCTCGACCTGCTGCTCCACAGGATGACCGCACTGGAGACAGAACTTGGCTTTCATGGGCAGATTCTTTCCGCACTGCGAACACTGTTGAAAGATGAGCAGGTGATGGCCGCAGTGGGGACAGAATTTTGCCTCTTTGGGGATGTCCTGCTGACAGTCCGGGCATTTGAAGGATTCAGGTACCGCTGTCTGCTGGACGGCAGTGCCTCTAAATGCATCGGCTAACATGGCGGGCATCATAAACCCCATCCCCATACCCAGACCGGCACCCGCTTCACCCTGAGACTGGGAAGCGGTTTCCATTGCCATGGCAGCCTTCATCTTCACAAGTTTGTTGAGATCGTCGAATACTCCAAGACGACTTTTATCGTCGATGGCTTTCTGTACTTCCGGGGGTGGGGTGATTGAATTGATATATAACTGAGTCAAACCCAGACCGAAGTGGGTAAAATCCTTTTCCAGAGTTTTTCTCAGACCATCCGCAAGCTCATCATACCTTGCCGGCAGGTTGAAAATGGTATCGATGTGGATCCCCATGAAATCGTTGAAACGGGAAACAATGACGCGGTTCAGGTATTCCTCTACGGCATCAGTGGTGTAGATTCCCTGAGTTCCCACGAGGCTGTTCACGAAAAGAACCGGTTGAAGTACCCTGATATTGAAAACCCCGAAGGCTCTCAACCGGATGAGACCCAGTTCTGCATCCCGAAAAGCAACAGGATCCCTCGTTCCCCATTTCAAATTGGGAAATACCTTCATGTTGATGAAATAAACCTCCGCCCTCAACGGGCTGGTCATTGCCCAGGGCAGACTGAGTACCTTCGTGAGAATGGGAATATTTGCTGTTTTCAGGGTATGCCGGCCCGGGCCGAATGCATCGTAGGCCCTCCCGTTGTAGAAAAAAACGGCGGCCTGGCTTTCCCGGACTGTCATCTGTGCGCCGTACTTGATTTCACCTGAACCCTTCTCGGGAATCCTGTGAACCAGTTCTTTTCCTGATTCGTCAAACCATTCAATGACTTCAAGAAATATTACATTGTTGGTTCCCATACTCGCCATCCTCAGCATTGTATTGTCTTTGCATATGAATCTGCGCCGTATGATAGGAGACACGCATAAGCCTGTCAAGGACAAACATGATAAGATTTGATATTTACCAGGGAATATTGTAAGTCTCTATGCCATGAAACGGAAGGAAACCGAATATGTGAGCGTGTATCAGGGGAAGGCGTTGATTGCTGATCCCATATATCAGTATGCTTCCTTTACGGTACCGACGCCTGATTCTCCCGGTGAAAAAACGGAGAAGGATCTGATTGATTCGCCCTGGGTACAGAGACTGCGACGTATCTATCAGCTTCAGAGTGCCCGCTGGGTATACCCCGCAGCGGAACACAGCAGATTCCAGCACTCCCTGGGGACGATGCATATTGCCGGTGAGTTCGGGAGGAACCTCTATTCGAGCCTGAAGGAGGTGTGCAAAGACGCTCCTTCAATAAACTGTGTTGAGGAACTTCTGCGGATCGCCGGACTGCTTCACGATGTCGGTCACGGTCCCTACGGGCATTTTTTTGATGATCATTATCTCAACCGGTATGGAATCACCCATGAGGATCTGGGAAGGCTCATCATCACGAGAAAGCTGGGGGAAATCATTCGACAGATACGGAGGAGTCCGACGGGGTCATTTGCGCAAGGTGAATTTGTGAATCCGGATCATGTGGCACTCCTCATCAAGATGCCGTCGGGACGCGACACGCAGTGGCCGAAATGGTTACGGCTCTTGAGGCAGCTTTTTTCAGGAATATATACGGTGGATAACCTGGATTACGTTCAGCGGGACGCTTATATGACCGGTTTTTCCCTCGATATTGTGGACATCACAAGGCTTCGGTTTTATACCTTTTTTACAAAGGATGGTATCACCCTCCACCAGGCGGGCATATCGGCCCTCAGCCGCTTTCTGAATGCGCGGTTGAACCTTTACACGAACGTGTACTTTCACAGAACGACACGGGCACTCGATCTCCATCTTCAGGAGATATTCAGGGATACGATGCGGATCTTCTTTCCCCGGAATCCGATAAAGGCGCTCGACAAATATCTCCATTGTGATGAGTGGCACCTGTATCACACCGTCCTGAGCTGGATCAATGAGAGGGATTCCAAGAGAAAAAAACTTGGTTGCGAGTGGGCGAGGCTTTACAGCAGAGAATTAAAGTGGAAGATGTCCTATACTACGGAGATATCTATTGATCAGATTCAAAGAGGAGCAAAGTTTTCCCGGGCCGGCGACTATGAACGACAGATCAGGGCATTTCTGCCTTCAGGATTGAAAGATATCCCTATCCGCGTTGATCTGGCGACTCAGGATCCCCGACCCATCAATCCCATGGCGGAAACCGAAAAGAGAATCAATATCTTCAACCCGGCTACGGGTCTGACATCATTGGAACCACTGAAGGAAATCTATCGCTTCATACCTGCGCGGGTGGTCCACTTCAGGGTGTTTGCCTTGAATCATGACTATGATCCGCACATATCGGAAGCTGCCGAAAAAACCCTCGGCGCGATCGATGGATTCATGAAAACGAATATTTAGCTGGCGCGTGCATGGATCGTCCGGAGTGAATCGAGACCACATATAGAAATAAGAAAATGGTAAAACAGGAAACTACGGATATTACACTTTTCGTGAAAACATCCGGTGAAGAGATCACACGATGGGATCGGCAGCGTATCGTTGATGCCTTGATCCGCGAGACGAGTATTGATGTCGAGACAGCTCAAGTCATCAGCAGAGAAGTTGAAAAGCAGATCATCTCTTCGGGGATCAGTCTTCTCACAACACCCCTCATCCGGGAACTGGTGGATGCAAAGCTAATCGAGAGAGGTCTGGAGCATGTACGGAAGATGCATGCGCTTGTCGGGTTTTCCCTCTATGATGTAAGAGAGCTGATTCTTCACCGCAATAAGGAAAACGCGAATGTTCCCCATGGTCCTGAAGGGACTAATCTCATTCTTGCGGAAGGTATAAAAAAAGAATATTCCCTCTACGAAGTGTTTTCTCAGGACGTGGGAGATGCCCACATAATGGGTGACATTCACCTTCATGGACTGGGGTATATTGACAGACCCTACAATTCCTGTCAGTCCCTTGAGTATATTAAAAAATACGGCTTGAGATTTCCTGATGCGCTGACGGTTGCCAAACCCGCCAAGCATGCGGAAGTTCTCCTGGCACATATGGTGCGCTTTGGAGCGACACTCCAGGGGCATTTTGCCGGTGTTATCAGCTGGGATGCGGTGAATCTATCCTTCGCCCCCTATCTGGGGAAAATGAGCGATAAAGAGGTAAAGCAGTTTGCCCAGATGCTCGTTTATGAGTTTTCCCAGTTAACCTCTGCAAGAGGCGGGCAGGCCATGTTTACCGATATCCATCTCTACTGGAATGTGCCCGCACACCTTCGCGGTGTTCCCGTCATAGGACCGGGGGGCGAATTTGCAGACGGGGCCTGTGAACATTACATCCATGATGCCCGGAGGTTTGCGTGGGCTCTTTTTGAGGTTTTCAAAAAGGGTGATGGCACGGGAAAACCTTTCATCTTTCCCAGACCGCTGGTTCATGTGTCGGAAGATTTTTTCACGGACCCGGGGTCGGCGGATTTCCTCAGTCAAATCTGTGATGTCGCGGGTGGGAGAGGCAATACCTGCTTTGTCTTTGATCGCTATGAAGTGCCCAAAATGTACGAGTGCGGTTTTTCGGCACTGAAAGAGGAATCTCTCCTTTTCAGGGAAATGGAGACCCCATGGAGGATAAGATGTTTTGCCGTACAGAATGTGACACTGAACCTTCCAAGACTTGCGTACAGGGCGGAAGGGAACGACAGCAACCTTTTTCGCATGATTTCAGAATGTATGGGCCTCATCGCGAGCGCCCATATCCAAAAGAGGGATTTTATTGAAAAGTTACTGTCTTATGGATATGACGGCCCTCTGGCCATGCTTGCCATGAACCTTGATGGATCGCCGTATCTCAGGATGAACCGTTCCTGCTACCTTATAGGGATTCTGGGACTTAATGAACTTGTACAGATACATCTGGGAAATCAGCTCCACGAGTCGGAAGAAGCTATGGAGCTTGGTATGAAGGTAATCCGATTTATGCAGTCGGAAGCGGAAAATCTCCGCAGGCAATATGGATTACATTTTATCCTTGAACAGTCCCATGCAGAGACAACGGCCTACCGATTTGCACGGCTGGATCTGAAATACTTTTCCCCGAAGGCCGGTCACTTTGTGAAGGGTGATATAGCCAAGGGCGAAGTGTATTACACGAATTCAACACATCTTGCGGCATCCGCTGCCGTTGATCCCCTGGAGCGTGTGAGGCAGGAGGGGCGCTTTCATCCTTTTATCAGGGGAGGTGCCGTGACCCATCTTTGGCTTGGGGATACGGAGCCTTCAACAGAGTCGATTTCCGATTTTATTGTAAAGGTTTTCCAGGATACCGAAAATGAGCAGGTAATTTTTTCACCTGAATATACGGCATGTAAAGTGTGCAGTGGCACGTTCAGGGGCCTTGGAGAACAATGCGCATTGTGTGGTTCTAAGGAAGTGGAAGGCATAGCGCGTATCACCCAGTATTTCAGCGGTATATCCAGATGGAACAAAGGTAAATTGGCTGAGTTGAGAGACAGGAAACGGTATGGGAAGGTATTTTAATATGCTGACAGTTTTTTCTATTGAGTGAAAGTATCTTCGAGAAGCTCAAGTCATTTCCCGATATTCGGATCAACAAGATTAGTTTTTTCTTTCCGTTATCTTCGTAACACTCTGTTTCAGTGTATCAATTGTTATAAACAAATCAATGGACTACCCTTGACAGGAGAGAATGCGATAAATATATTAGCCCAAAATCGGCCTGGCCCGGGGATGGATGATTACGCTGGTGTGGCATGGAAAATCATATTGTAAAGATATTTAAGGAAAGCAGTCAGCTCAACGACATATTTATCGCCGAAAATCTTGAAAAGATTGTGATCGTTATTGAGGTGATCACCGGGGCGCTGAAAGCGGGAAACAAAATTCTGCTTTTCGGGAATGGCGGGTCTGCAGCCGATGCCCAGCATCTTGCTGCAG
>Ga0194112_10002916_pt1 | contig 24164 bp, 20 predicted proteins | sample TA2MahC400mmetaG_FD_146191 | JGI IMG/M metagenome (GOLD analysis project Ga0194112, IMG submission 146191) | Freshwater microbial communities from Lake Tanganyika, Tanzania - TA2015016 Mahale Deep Cast 400m | ecosystem: Environmental > Aquatic > Freshwater > Lake | place: Tanzania: Lake... | reverse complement strand
AAACCTGATGGGCGTCCAGGGCGGCGACCGCGGCAAGATGCACCAGGAAATCCACCGGAACCTGGCCGACCTGAACACGGTCATCCGCCCCACCTTCAACATCCTCGACGCCACGCGCGTCATGATCTCCGGCGGCCCCAGCGGCGGCCGGCGCGACCAGGTCGTCCCCGCCGGAACAATCGTCTGCGGCACGAGCGCCGTCACCGTCGACGCCTGGGCGGCCGACCCGAAGAACCTGCCCTGGCCCAAGGGCCACCACGAACTGGCCGCCGTCGAGCACATCGCCTTCGGCGCGGCCGCGGGCCTGGGCGTGGCCGACCCCGGCCGGATTGAGGTGGTGGCCTGATGCCGCATCGGGAAAAGGTAGGGCAATGAAGCCGATTCGCCTGACTGCCCATGCTCGGGCGTACACCCTGAGGCGAGGCTCACCGCTGAGGAAGTGGAAGAGGCCATCCGTGAGGCTTCCTGGGAACCCGCGCTCTGCGGCAAGATGCAGTGCCGGAAGAACTTCCCTTACCGGCGGGAGTGGGGCGGCAAACCGTACGCGACCAAGCAAGTGCGGCCGGTGTTTATCGAGGAGGTTGACGAGATCGTCGTCATCACCGTGTACACCTACTTTTTCTGAGGAGGACCTGTCATGCGAATCACATACGACGCGGAAGCCGATGCGATGAGCATTGTCTTCCAGGAAACAACCGTAACGACAAAAGACCTGGGCAATGGTATCGCCGCAGAGTTTGACAAGGACGGCCGCCTGGTCGGGATTGAAATCCTCGATGCGGCCAAGGGGGTGGGGGGCAAGGAGACCCTGCGGCAAGTCATCCTGGAAGGCATCGGCCTGAAGGTGCCCGCCTGATGGTCATGCACAAGAAGCCCCGCCATCCGCTCCACGTGGCCCGCGTTGCCGTGCAACTGGCCTTCCTGGCACTCTTCCTGGCGCTGCTGGCGCTGACCGCCCTGGGCACCGGCGTGGCCGCCAACCCGTGGCTGGCGCAACTGTTTCTCATCACGGACCCCCTGGTGCTCGTCGGGATGCTCCTGGCGGGAACTTTCACGACGGCGCTCCTTGCGGCCCTGGTGGTCGTCGCCCTGTCGCTTTTCATGCCGCGCGCATACTGCGGATGGGTCTGCCCGCTCGGCACCACGATGGACATCGTTGACGGCGTGCTGTTTCGCAATCGCGACCGCTCGAAGCACGCCTGGCCGCACCTGAGGCAGGTGAAGTACGGCCTCCTGGCGGCACTGACGGTGCTGGCGGTCTTCCGTCTGGGCGTGTTCGGATGGTTCGACCCCATCTGCATCGCCACCCGCTCGTTCGGCGTGGCGCTTTACCCGATGGCCGACCGCGCCGCGAAGGCGGGCCTCGTGGCCGCCGAGGATGCCGGGGCCGGCGCGGCCGCACGCCTGTACGACTGGGCGCAGGGCCGCGGCCTGCTCATCCTGGACTCAAACTTCAAGGAAGGCGACTACGGCGTCGGCTACGCCTGGGCGTGGACCTTCACGGCCCTCCTGCTGGCCATCCTGCTCGCGCAGGCGTACCAGAAACGGTTCTGGTGCCGCAACCTGTGCCCGCTCGGGGCGATGCTGGGCCTCCTGGGCTCGGCCAGTCCCTGGCGGCCGCGCGTCAGGCGCAGGTGCATCGCGTGCGACGCCTGCCGCCGGCGCTGCAAGACCGGCGCCTTTCAGCCCGGCCACGCTCCCTCTGCCCGCGAGGGCAAGAGCCGCTACGCCTGCCTCGTCCAGGAGTGCATCTTCTGCTTCGCGTGCGAGCGCGAGTTCTGCCCCGTGGACGCCGTTCACATCGGTTCCGGCCGCCCGGCGCCCGTGCTCCCGCAGCCGCACGTCTGTCCGGGGCGGCGGGCCCTCTTGGGCGCGGCCGCGACGGGGGCCATCCTCGGCCCGGCCTTCCTCCTTGACCGGCGGACGCGCGAGAAGGAGGAGACCAGCCCGCGGTTCCGCCCGCCGGGGGCCCTGCGGCCGGACGAAGAGTTCCTGGCCGCCTGCATCCGCTGCGGCGAATGCATGAAGGTCTGCCCCACGAACGCCCTGCACCCGGGCGGCGTCGAGAACGGCATCGCGGGCTTGTGGACGCCTACCTTCATCTTCAACATAGGTTACTGCGATTATTTCTGCGCCGTGACGCGCCAGGACGTGGACGCCGGCCGCACCGGCCGCGCAGCCAACCTGTGCGGCATCGTCTGCCCCACGGGGGCCATCGCCAAACTCACCCACGCCGAGAAGGCCAAGTGGAAAATCGGCACCGCCGTCTTCGACCACAACCGATGCCTGCCGCACGCGCGCGGCGAAGAGTGCCTCACGTGCGAAGAGCAGTGCCCCCTGCCCGATAAGGCTATCTCTCACCAGTCGGCGGCAGTGCCGAACCTGGAGTGGCTCAAGATGCCCCAGGACCGGCGGCACAGGTACGAGGAACTCGACTCGCGCCGCCAGCGCGGCGAGCGGCTCTCGGCCGAGGATGAGAAGGAACTCGCCGCCATGCCGCCCAGGATTCGCACGCTCGCCCTGCCCTACGTCCTGCGCGACCGCTGCATCGGCTGCGGAACGTGCGAGAACGTATGCCCGGTGGACGGCCCCAGCGGCGTGCGCGTGGAACGCCTCCAGACGCGCGAGATAAAGTAGTGCCGCGGTGCCGTTTTGCGCACCAAGTCTCCTGACCCACCGCGCTCTTCCGGGGCGCGAGCCGCCTGCGCAAGAGTGCGCGGCAGCTCTCCTCGCCCGCCGCGCACCGAACTTGCAGAACCGGCACAGTCGCCTTACGTACCCTCACACCGCCGGAAACGCAAGCACCAGCGGCTCAAGCGCCTCGCCGCCGAGCGGCTTGTAGCAGAGCGAGAGGCCGCCGGCACGCAGTTCGGCCAGCACCCACCCCGGCCGGCGCTGCGGCAGCGAGAAGCCCGGCGCCTGGCGCAGGTCTTTCTCGAAGTTCCAGGACGCCGCCGGCATGACCGCCTCGTGCACCCCCGCCGTGTCGCTCCAGCCGCGAAGCCCGCAGTGCAGGTGGCCGGAGAGAAACGCGACGGCCTTGCCCCGCCGGGCCTCCAGCATCTGCCGGAACTCATCTTCATGGCTGCGTATGTACCAGCCCCAGTCGGGCTCGCTGTTGGGGTGGCGGGTGACGTGCGAAAAGAGAATGGCCCGCCGCCCCGCCCCCGCGGCCGCATCCACCTGCCGCGCGACCCACTCAATCTGCGCAGCCGTCACCGTGCCGTTGTGCGAATCGGTCGTCGTGTCCTGGAAGAACACGAAGCGCCACAGCCCGTAGTCCGCCGCGTAGTCTGTCTCGGCATGGACATATTTCAGAAAAAATGGCGCCGGGTCGTGGTTGCCCGGAACCGCGTGAAAAGGCTTCTTCAGTCGCCGCGCGATCTCCATCCACTCCTCGTAGCGGCCCTCGTTCTCCTGGCCCGTATCGACGAGGTCGCCCAGGAAGACCGTCGCGGCCGCCGGGGAGGCGTTGATCTCCGCCACGGCCGCCGCCATCAGGCGCGACGGGTCGGCGGCCCCCGCCTGCGGAATCGTCGCAGGTTCCTTGCCCAGGTGCGTGTCCGACACGACGGCAAAGCAGAACGTGTCCACGTGGCGTGCCTCCCGCCCGGTCCCTGCGGCGCAGCCGGGGAGCATCGCGGCCGCCCCCGCGGCGCCGATGCAGCCCAGGCATTCTCGTCGCGTCAACGGCACGAGCCGCCTCACGTACGGCGCCGGTTCAGCCCCCGTTGAACACAGCGGGTACGGCGGCCGGGATGCGCACGCTCGCGCAACGGCCCCCCGTGCATTCGCGGGGGCTGGAATTCGCCTACGGCCGCGGGCCGTAATGGGCCGCAGGCTTGCCGAACTCGTGCGCACCCAGGTCGGGCGCCGCCCCGGCGAAGTCCTCGGCTATGTTCGGCACGACCTGCCCCGCATCAACAGCGGCGCAGCCCGCCTTCAGCGCAAGACGACGCGCGGAAAACGCCTCCCGCATGTAGCCCGCAACGTCGGGGACGTCGAACACCTCGCGGCGGCTCACGACCCGGCCGTGACGCTCGATGCCCAGGACCTGGGCCACGGCCGCCAAGTCCCGCAGCGGCTCCGGCCGCCCGCCGCCCGTGTCCCACTGAAGGAGCATGCCCGCCCCGTCGGGGTCGAAGCCGTCGTAGTCCAGGTCCGAGCGCCAATCCGGGCGGCCCTGGTAGGGCATGTTGTACGGCCCCTCGCGCTGGCGGCCGTGTGCCGACCAGATCGAGCACTCGGCCGGCCTGGCCGCCTCGTCGCGCACGAGAATCCACAGGTTGTTGCGCGAGAACGCTTTCATAAGCAGGTCCGCCCGCCCCTGGGCCGTCCGCCCGAAGCCCACGAGCGTGTTGCCCACCAGGACGTACCGGTCGGCCATGTTCGGCTTGAGAACCTGGCGGCGGGCCGACATCTCGTTTCGCACGATGTACCACGGACCGCAGAACTGCGGCTGGAAACTCACGGTGTGGTTGAAGACGCCGTGCATGCGGTTGCCCCACATGCGGATATTCGCATATCCATAATCCGGCTCGATGCCGTCGTCGGTCACGTCGCGGATGTCGTTGCCGAAAATGTCGCAGTTCCGCAGCGCGTAAGAGACGCCGTCGGCCACGTGCGAGATGCGGTTGTGGGCCACCGTGTGGCCGCCCGAGTGGTTCAGTTCCACGCCCTCGCCGCTTATGTCGCTCACGTTGACATCCGTCTTGTCGCCCACGATGACGTTGTCGGCGATGTACCACTCGGCGCACTCCGGCCTCAGGGTGATGGAGTAATGGTATCCGGAGAACCGGCAGCGGCGAACGACGACGCCGCGGCAGGCGCCGTCGGCCGTCAGGCCCTGCCCGCCTGCGCCTTCAGCCCGCCGCAGCGCCAGGCCCTCCAGCCACACGTGGCCGGCCGCCACGGTCGCACGCCGGAAGACGGCGTCGCCGTCCCCCGCGGCAAGCCAGGCGACGTGCCGGCCTTCTTCTCCCGCGCGGCTGAAGGTGAACTCGCCGTAGTCGCCCTTGTGAAGGAGGATGCGGTCGCCCGGCCCTGCGGCGGCCTGGGCCGCGTCCGGGGCACCGAACGGCCGCGACTCGGAGCCGTCGCCCCCTTCCGACCCCGGCCGCACGTGCAGCGTGCGCCCGCCGGCGGACAACTGCGGCAGCGGCCGCGTCGCCAGCGCCGTGTCGCGCACCTCCCGCCCGCCGTCGGGGTCCGACAGTTCCAGCCGCACCTCGTAGGCCGCTGCGGGCGACAGGAACATAATGCTCCCAGCCAGCATGTTGTAGGGGCGGTCGGACTTATTGTCGCCGTACTGGTTCGCGCAGTCGATGCGCAGCAGGTCCATCGCCCGCTTCCACTCGGCCGCGCCGCGCGGCCGGTAGCGGACCGTGCAGGCGGCGTTGTGGTTGGCGTCGCCCACAAGGTCCCACTCCACGCCAATGGAATAGATGGTGGCGTAGGACCGCAGTTCGCCCGGCGAGGCCGCGTCGGGGGCGGCAGCCTCAACCTCGCCGCCCGCCCCGCCCGCGCTGGCAGCCCCCAGCAAGCAGAGGATGCACGCCAGGGCCGCAGCACGGCGCACGACAATTCTCGACACTGACATATTATCCTTCCTTCTCCCCGGCGCAACGACGCCCCCCGGCCGCCGGGCGCCCCCCGGCTGCACCGCACGCCGCTGCCGTCCCCGATCAAGGCATGACCGCTTCCCTTTCCACCTTGTACTCCCTGCCCGCAAGGCGAACGCGCGGGTCGCCGAAGCCGTGGTAGATGCGCACGCGGGCCGACTCGGCCAGCGGCTTGCCATCGAGGCTCCGCAGCACGAAGAGCGGCGGCGCAGCATAATCCAGGCCGCCGAACTTCAGGGCCGAGAAGGCGGCCAGCGTCGGCCCGTCGACCAGGAATCCGTACGCCCCCAGCACTACGTCACCCCCCGCCTTCGAGCGGCACGCATACGCCGCATCGCCCAGGTTGACCGTGACCTCCACCGCCTCGGCCCCCTCGCCGAAGCGGCTCCGCCGGACCGCGCGGTCGGCCGACAGGAACTCGTGGCCCGTCATCCGCACCCGCGACGTGATTTCATTCAGCGGCGAGAGCACCTCGTATGTATTCTTGACGAACACATCATACGGGTGCATCCCCTCGGCCCAGCCGCCGTCAGAGCGGGCGAACAGGGCCGGGTCGCCCCCGCCGCGAGGCGCGGCCTTCGGCGCAGCAGGAGTGAACTCGACGGCGTCGCCCGCCACCTTGATGCGGCCGACGACGTAGCGCTGCTCGCCGTCGTCCTGGCCCTGGAGTGTCGCCCGCCGCAGGCCCTCGCGCTTGTAGAACCCCACCCGCACGTCGAACGCCCCCGCCGCGCCCTCGGGCGCCGTCACGGTGAACGGCCCGTCGACGACCTCGCCCTTCGGCCAGGCGGAAACCGGCGTCCGCGGCGCGTGGTCGTTCTGGAACCGGATGTTCTTGCCGGAGGGGTCTGTAAAGTGCACGAACACGTCCCAGTCTCCCGCGGGCGGCTCCTCGACCTGCCAGTGATACGTGATGCGCATCTGCCGCGGCCCCGCCGGCGCCGCCTCGGCCGCAAGCGGCATCACCGCAACCGCGCTGCGACCGCCAGCGGCGGGCGGAACCTCTTTCCAGTACAGGTGCGGCGGCACGCTGTGGTAGTTGAGCGGCCGGCCGATGAGGGCGTGCCACAGCACGTACTCCGCCGACCGGTTAATATCATATCCATATTTACCCCACATGGCGATGCAGTCGCGGTACACCATTTCGAAGAGGGGCAACGGCACGGCCCCCATGCCGTCCAGGAGGCCCTTGTTGTGGTAGTACGTGCCGCTTACGCCCGTCAGGCCCTCGAAGAAATCGGCGTGCGGCACGGCCCACTCGCGTCCGCACTCGCTGCCGAAACTGCCGAAGACCTCGCGGGCGTAGTCCGACAGGGCCTGCTTCGCCCTCATGTCTTCGGCCCGCGAGAGCGGGTGCTTCGGGTCGAAGCATTCCTGGAGCCCTGCCGCGTAGGTCGTGTCGATGAAGTACGAGTCCGCCCCGGAGAGTTTCTTGACGGCCGCCAGGTTCTGCGGCCTGCGGGCCAGTTCGAGCGCCTTCGGGGAGCACGTCAGGTACGCCCGTCCGCCCGCCCACAGGCCGCCCCGCACGAGCGACCCGTCGGGCCGCTTCATCACGTAGTCCTCGCTCCACGACGGCGAGTCGCGGTAAATGTCCTGGTAGTTGTCGTGCAGGCTCAGGATGTAGCCCAGGGCGCGGATGCGCCTGCACGCGTCGGCAAAGGCCGCGTCGCCGCCGCACTCCGGGGCCGTCGGCAGAACGTCGGGGTGCTGGTTGTCGTAACCGCGATGAATCCAGCCGCCCATCATGAAGAGGACGCGGTCGAGCCGGAGGTCGCGCTTCAGGTGCTCGGCCACCTGGGCCGCCTCGTCGAACGTCCAGTTGACCCTGACGGAGACCTCCTTCGCGGAGTCCTCGCTCATCCTGCGCGACAGGGTGCTCCAGAGTTTGTAATTGGCGGCCCCGAAGTACCTGGCGCGCTCGGGGTGGCCCCGGAGTTTCTCGTCCCACGTGACCGCCAGGCCGCGCGACGCGGCCGCGCCGCGGTACGCCTTCGCCACCGCCGCGGCGTCGCCCTTGCCGGGGAACTGCACGCGCACGCCGCGCGCCGACTTCCTGAGGACCATCGAGAGGCCCAGCACCTGCCTGGCGGGCGCCCCCGTGGCCCCTACGGTGCTCTTCACTTCCGCCACGGCGTAGCAGTCGTCCCACGTGACGAGGGCGGCCGCGCCGCCCTTCAGAACGCCCACCATCTGCATGTGGCAGCCTTCATATGCATAAGTATCAAAAGATTGCGAGAACGCCTTGCCGCTGTCGGCGGGGATGAAGAGGCCCTCGCGCACGGGCACGAGGACGGCCCCCTTCTCCGCGTCGGTGGTCCAGAACGCTTCATCGAGGATGCGGATGCTCTCGACGGCGGCCGGGTCGGACGCCTCGTACGAGAAATCGAGCGCCCGGCCATCGGCGGCGGGCAGGATTCTCACGCGGACCCACGGGCCGCCGCCGCTGGCGACGGGTCGGAACGTCGCCTCCACGCCGCCGCCCGCCGCGCGGGCCTCGCACCGCTCCAGGCTCAGGCCGGTCGGCTTGCCCTCGACCTTGAGCATGGCCTGGCCGAATCGCGGGCGGAAGGGGCCGGAGCGCCACGTTACGCCGCCGGTCTTGTCGGCGATCTCCCATGCGCCCGTGGCGGGCGAGAGGGAGAATCGCAGGTGCGGCGTCTCGACGGAGACGTTTGGCTCCGCAGCCGGAGCGGCCGCTAGCCCGGATGCACCGCCCCCCGCGCACGCAGCAGCCCAGCCGCAAAGCAAGGCGAAGAATACCGGCAAGACGATTCTCAGGCGCATGACGCATTCCTCGGTGACCGGCGCTTCAGCGTGCCGGCCGTGTCCAGGCGTGTCGCATGGCGGCAACATTGTCGCAACGCCCGGCCGGCCCTGCAAGGACATTGGTTGCGGACTCAGCCGGCGGCGGCTACCATGGGCGCGCGGCAAGCAGTGCCGCGACCGTAGGGGAGCGGTGCAGCGGCCCCAGCGGAGGCGCACGGCGATGGGCGAGAGCGACCGGGTTCTGACCGACCCCGTCTGCGGCATGACGGCGGACCCGCGGGACTGCGCGGGGTCCGCCGAGCACGCCGGCCGAACGTACTACTTCTGCTCGGAGCACTGCCTGGGGAAGTTCCGCGCCGACCCGGAGAAGTACCTGGCCGCGCGGCCCCCTCTGCGGGAGCAAGCCGGGGAACCGCCCGAGTCCGCGGCCCCCGGCGCGGTTTACACCTGCCCGATGCACCCGGAGGTCCGCGAGCAGCGGCCCGGCCCGTGTCCGAAGTGCGGCATGGCGCTTGAGCCGGCGGCTGCGGCCGCCGCGCCCGGAGCGGAGGAGAACCCTGAACTGCGCGACATGACGCGGCGGTTCTGGGCAAGCCTTGTTTTCACGGCGCCGGTGCTGGCCGTGGCCATGTCGGAGATGCTGCCGGGCGCGCCGCTCCAGCACGCGGCCGGGACGGCGGCGCTTAAGTGGATTCAACTCGCCCCGGCCACGCCCGTGGTCCTGTGGGGCGGGTTGCCGTTTTTCCGTCGCGCAGCAGCCTCGCTTATCTCGTTTCGTCTAAATATGTTCACGCTTATTGCCCTCGGGACGGGGCTGGCGTACCTCTACAGCGTGGCGGCCACGGTTGCGCCGGGCGTCTTCCCGGAGTCGTTCCGCGGGCACGGGGGCGAACCGGGCGTCTATTTCGAGGCCGCCGCCGTCATCACCACGCTCGTGCTGCTTGGGCAGGTGCTCGAACTGCGGGCTCGCGGCCGCACGGCGGGGGCCATCCGGGCGCTCATGGGCCTCGCGCCGAAGACCGCCCGCCGCATCGCCGACGACGGTGCGGAATCCGACGTGCCCGTGGGCGAGGTCCGCCCCGGCGACCGCCTGCGCGTCCGCCCCGGAGAACGCATCCCCGCCGACGGCGCGGTCATCGAGGGCGCGGCCGCGGTCGATGAATCCATGCTCACCGGCGAGCCGATGCCCGCCGAGAAGCGCCCCGGCGACCGCGTGACCGGCGGCACGGTCGCAGCCGCCGGCGCACTCGTGATGCGGGCCGAGCGCGTCGGGCGGGACACGGTCCTTGGCACAATAGTCCGCATGGTCCAGGAGGCGCAGCGCAGCCGCGCGCCCGTGCAGCGGCTGGCCGACAATGTGGCGGCGTTGTTCGTGCCGGCGGTCGTGGCCGCGGCGGCCGCCACGTTTGCCGCGTGGGCCCTCTTCGGGCCGGCCCAGGAGCGCATGGCCCACGCGCTCCTCAGCGCCGTGGCGGTGCTGATTATCGCGTGCCCGTGCGCCCTGGGCCTGGCGACGCCCATGTCCATTATGGTGGGCGTGGGCCGCGGGGCCGCCGCCGGCGTCCTCATCAGGAACGCCGAGGCGCTGGAGACACTTGAAAAGGTAGATACCGTGGTCATCGACAAGACCGGCACGCTGACCGAGGGCCGCCCGCACGTGGCGTCGGTCGTAGCCTGGGGCGGCTCGTTCGAGTTCGACGTGCTGCGCCTGGCCGCCGGACTGGAACGCGCCAGCGAGCACCCCCTTGCGTCGGCCATCCTGGCGGCGGCGGCAGCGCGCGGCACGAAGCCCGGCGAGGTCCGCAACTTCGCTGCCTTCCCCGGCCTGGGCGTGGCGGGCGAGGTGGACGGCCGCGCGTGCATCCTGGGCAGCCGCGCGCTCCTCCAGGAGCGCGGCGTGGAGACCGGCGACCTTGCGGCACGGGCGGAAGACCTGCGGCGCGAAGGGCAGACGGTCGTCTTCCTCGCCGTGGACGGCAAGGCCGCGGGCCTCGTGGGCGTGGCCGACCCCATCAGGCCGACCACCGCGGAGGCCATGCGCCTGCTGCGCGAGGACGGCCTGGAGATCGTCCTGGCGAGCGGCGACGGCCGGACCACCGCCGAGGCGGTCGCGCGGCGGCTGGGCATCAAGCGCGTGTATGCCGAGGTCCGCCCGGACCAGAAGGGCGATATCGTCCGCCGCCTTCAGGCCGAAGGCCGCACCGTCGCCATGGCCGGCGATGGCATCAACGATGCCCCCGCCCTCGCACAGGCCCACGTGGGCATCGCCATGGGCACCGGCACGGATGTGGCCATGGAAAGCGCGGGCGTTACGCTGGTTCGCGGCGACCTGCGCGGCCTTGCGCGGGCCCGCCGCCTCAGCCGCGCGACTATGCGGAACATCCGCCAGAACCTCTTCTTTGCCTTCGTGTACAACGTCGTGGCGATTGCGGTGGCGGCGGGGGCGCTGTATCCGCTGGCGGGCCTTTCGCCGACGCCGATGATGCCGATGATCGCCGGCGCCGCGATGAGTTTCTCGAGCGTGTCTGTCGTCACGAACGCCCTTCGCCTCCGCCGTGCGCCGCTGTAGCCGCGCTTCGCGCTTGACGGTCCCGCGTCAGGTGACTATAGTTCTCATTGCCCGGCCGCGCCCGCGTCCTTGGGAATCGGCATATGGCCAAACACAAACCGCACCAGGTGCTGTTCGATGTTTTGCGCCGGGAGCCCGCCGCGGCGCCCGGCGGGGCGGCCCGGCCCGGGCCGGCGGTGCGGCGGACGCCGTCGGCCCCCGCCGCTCAACCGGCCGCGGCGGCCCACCCGGCCCCTGCCGCCAGGACGCCCGAGAAGCCGCGGCCCGAGGCGGCCGCCCGCTCCGCGCGGCCGTTCTCCGCGGCGCCGCCGGCGCCCTTCCTTCTGCGGCAGGTGAGCGTGCCCTTCTCGCACCTCTTGCTGGGCGCCCTGACGGCCGCGTGCCTCATCGCCATTGCGTTTGCGGTGGGGACGCGCTACGGCCCGGAGCGCCTGCCGGCAACCGAGAAACATCCGACGTTCGCCGAAATCCAGGGCAAGGGCGCCACGCCGGGGCTGGTGGCCCCCGGGCCGAGCCAGCCAGTTCCGGGCAAGGTCGGCGTCGAGCGTCCGTCGGCGCCGCCCGCCGGCCCGCCGTCTCCGGCGGCTCCCGGGCGCCCCGCGCCTGGCAGCCCCGCGGAGACGCCGCGCCCGGCCGGGGCCGGGCGTCCGGCCCTTACCGAGACGCCCGCCCCGGGGGCGCCGCACTACCGCGTGCGCATTGCGCGGCTGGCGGTGTCGCAGCCGGAGGCCATCGACAAGATGCGTGCGTTTCTGTCGCAGAAGGGCGTCGAGACCGAACTGGACACGCGCAGCGGCTACTACGTGCTGTACAGCCGCGACCGCTTCGCCGACAAGAGGAAGTCCGACGACCTGGCGGCCGAGATCAACCGCCAACTCGGAGAATTTGAAAAATCAACACGCATACCTACATCGAAGGACGCCTATTCCATCCTGGTAACCAAGGAGTGAGCGGATGTCGCTGGACAAGAGCCTGAAGAGCCGCGGCGCCCTGGTGCGCCATCGCAACGTGCTGACGCGGGCGGAGCGCATCGAGCGCCTCAAGGACGCCGGCAAGTGGGACGACCAGAAGGACGTCTTCGGCCTGCCGAAGGTCGCCCACCGCAAGGTCACGACGAAGAAGATCAAGGTCGCGGCCGCCGCCGCCCCGGGCGCCGAGGGCGCCGCAGCGGCCCCGGGCGCCGAGGGCGCCGCCGGGAAGGCGGCAGGCGCGGCCGCCACGAAGGCCGCCCCGCCCGCCAAGGCCGCACCCGCCAAGCCGGCCGCCAAGGGCAAGGCGTAATCTCGCTCCGGCGACGTTCTCGGCGGCGCCGTGCTTTCGCAAGCGAAAGCACGGCACCAGGCGTGGTTCCTTGCGCCGGCGCTCCTGCGACAGGACCGGCCCCGGCGTCTTCACCGGGGGCTGAATGCAAAGGAGGCCCGCCTTGACGGAAGGCATCCCCCTGGCCGACCGCATGACCCACATCGACGCGTCCGGCATACGCAAGGTCTTCGACCTGGCTGCCCGCCTGAAGAGCCCCATCGACCTGAGCATCGGCCAGCCCGACTTCGACGTGCCCGACGCCGCCAAGGACCGGGCCATCGACGCCATCCGCAAGGGCCGCAACCGTTACACCGTCACGCAGGGCGACGCGGAACTCAGGGAGGCCGTCGCGGCCGACCTGGCCCGCGAGTTCGGGCGGTTCGACGGGCCGGTCCTGGTGACCAGCGGCGTCTCGGGCGGCATCCTGCTGGCGCTCCTGGCCGCCGTCAACGCGGGCGACGAAGTAATCATTCCCGACCCGTATTTTGTCATGTACAAGCACCTGGTGAACCTGCTGGGCGCGCGGCCGGTGTTCGTCGACACGTACCCGGACTTCCGCGTGCGGGCCGACCGGCTGGAGGAGGCCGTCACGCCGCGCACGCGCATGATAATCCTCAACAGCCCGTGCAACCCCACGGGGGCGGTGCTTCCGGCCGAGGACCTGGCGGCGGCCGTGGCGGTGGCAAGGCGGCACAACCTGCTACTGATGTCCGACGAGTGCTACAACGCCTTCACATATGACAGTCCGTTCGCCAGCGCCTGGCCGCTGTACGACCGCGTCATCCTGCTTCGCGGCTTCTCGAAGACGTACGCCATGACGGGCTGGCGGCTGGGGTACGCCGTCGGGCCGGCCGAAATCATCCAGGCGATGACGACGCTCCAGCAGTACACGTTCGTGTGCGGGCCGGCGCCCCTCCAGGCGGGGGCCGTGGCGGCCATGGAGACGGACCCGGCCCAGCGCATCGCCGACTTCCGCGCCCGCCGCGACCTGGTTTACGAGGGCCTGCGCGGGCGGTTCCGCGTCGAGAAACCCGGCGGGGCGTTCTACATTTTCCCGCAGGCCCCCGGCGCGAGCGCCACCGCCTTCGTCAGCCGCGCAATTGAGGCGGGCGTCCTGGTCATCCCCGGCGGCGTCTTCAGCGAGCGCGACACGCACTTCCGCATCGCGTATGCCGCCGGCCGCGAGACGATCGAGCGCGGCCTGGAGGTGCTGAACCGCCTGGCGCGAGAGGCCGGCGCGTAGCGGCGAATCGCGCCCCAGGCGCTTAGCATGCCGACGCCGGTGCTGCGCGGGCATGCGTCGGCATTCCTACAAGGCATGTTCGGCAACCGGGGCGCCCCAGGCGGGGCGCCCGCCGCGCGCCCTTGCCCGACTTTTTGGCTTGCATCCGGCGGAAGGCGCTGCTAGATTTCCCGCCCTTAGTTTTCGGCCTGCGGGCCTGCGGCGCAAATATCTTTGCACGGCGCCGCGGCCGGTCTGTAGAATGGCGGTTCATAGCGAGCAATGAGATTCTATCTGGTTGACCGCATTCTGGAACTCGAGCCGCCCAAGCGGATCGTGGCCGTCAAGAGTCTCAGCCTGGCCGAGGAGTACCTGGCGGACCACTTTCCGGCCTACCCGGTGCTGCCCGGCGTGATGATGCTCGAGGCGCTGGTGCAGTCGGCGGCGTGGCTGGTGCGGGCGAGCACCGACTTCCAGAAAACCGTCATCCTGCTGCGCGAAGCGCAGAACGTGCGGTACGGCGCCTTCGTGCGTCCGGGCGGCCAGTTGCTGATGGAGGTCGAGGCCGTCGGGATCGGCCCCGCAGCCAGCCGCTTCAGGGCCGCCGGCCAGTGCGAAGGACAGCAGGCCGTCCAGGCGCGACTGACGCTGGAGCACCTGAACATCGCCGACGACGACCCCGGCCGCGCAGACCTCGACGCCGGCCTGCGGGCGTTCTGGCGGCAGCGGTTCAAATTGATCGGCGGTCCCCAGGCCCTGGCGGCGCGGGCCCAGCCGTGAAGCAGCCGCGCTCCGCCCGGCCGGCCCGCGGGACGCATCAGCAAGGAGGCGAACCGACATGGCGCCCAGCCGCGATGAAATCACCGAGAAGGTCCGCCAGGCGCTGGTCGACGCCCTGGGCGTCGACGAGGACGAGGTCATCCCCACGGCCCGCATCGGCGCAGACCTGGGCGCCGAGAGCATCGACTACCTGGACATCGTCTTCCGCCTGGAGAAGGCGTTCAACATCAAGATTCCGCGCGGCGACCTCTTTCCGGACAACATCCTGACGAGCGAGGAGTTCGTCCAGAACAAAAAACTCACCGACCGGGGCCTCGCGGAACTCAAGGCCCGCATGCCGTTCGCCGACCTGTCGAAGTTCGCGCAGAACCCGAACGTGGACGACATCGCCGACCTGTTCACCGTGGACATGATCGTCCGCTACGTCGAGGCGAAACTGGCCGGCCCGGCGGCCTGAGCGCGCCGGGAACCTCAAGTTCGAGCCGCCGCCGGTCAGCCGGCGTTTTTCGGAGACCCGATGCGCTGGATATGGATTGACAAGTTCGTTGAGTTCGAGCGCGGCCGCAGGGCCGTCGCCGTCAAGAACGTCTCGCTGGCCGAGGAACACCTGCACGACCACTTCCCCGGCTACCCGGTGCACCCCCCGACGCTTATGATAGAAGGCATGGCGCAGACGGGCGGCGTGCTGGTGGGCGAGGCGCTGGACTTCCGCGAGAAGGTCATCCTGGCCAAGGTCACGCGGGCAAGGTTCCACCGCCGCGTCGTTCCGGGCGACCAGATACGCCTCGAGGCCGCCGTCGTGGGCGAGGTCCGCCCCGAGGGCGCAAGCATCGACGGCCGCATCACGCGGGGCGCCGACCTCGTGGCCGAAATCCAGATGATGTTCGCTCACCTGGACCAGTCGCGGGCCCCGCTGGAACTGGGTGACGAGAACTTCGTGTTCACCGAGGATTTCATCCGCCTGCTGCGCATGCGGCAGTTGAACCACCTGGCCCCGCCGCCGCCCCGGCGCGACGTTCCGCAGGAGGGCAGGCCCTGACCCGGAGAAAGGCCGCGTGAGCCGCCGCATCGTCATCACGGGACTCGGGGCCGTTACACCCGCCGGCGTGGGCGCCGCGGCGTTGGCGGCGGCCGTGCGCGAGGGCCGATCCGCCGTCGGACCCATAACGCGGTTCGACGCATCCCGCCATCCCAGCCGCGTGGCTGGCCAGGCGCCCGACTTCGACCCGTCCGAAGGCGTCCGCAAGGAGCAGGGCAGATACATCAAGAAGAATATCAAGGTCATGGCCCTTGATATTCAACTGGCCGTGGCCGCCGTCAACCTGGCCGTCCTCGACAGCGGCCTGCCGCCGGGCGACCCGAAGGCGGGCCAGGCCGTCCTGCCCACCATCGACCACGCGCGGCTGGGCATGGTCTTCGGCACGAGTTTCATACCCACGGAACTCGACGACCTGGCCGCGCCCATCCAGGCCGCCCAGGGCGCGGACGGGCAGTTCACCCTCAAGGGGTGGGGGGAGCGCGGCATAGCGCAGATGTTCCCCCTGTGGCTTCTGAAGTATCTGCCGAACATGCACGCCTGCCACGCGGGCATTTTGTGGGACGCCCAGGGCCCGAGCAACTCCCTGACGACGAGCGACGCGGGCGGCCTGCTGGCGGTGGACGAGGCGGCTCGCATCATCCGCCGCGGACACGCCGACTGGATGCTCGCCGGCGGCGCGGAGAGCCGCGTCCACCCCGTCCTGGTCCTGCGGTACTGCCTCGCGAATCGCCTGGCGACGGCCAACTCGATCCCCGCGGCAGCCTGCCGCCCGTTTGACCTCGACCGCACGGGCGCCGTGGCCGCCGAGGGCGCCGCCGCCGTCATGCTCGAAGCCGCCGACGTGGCCGAAAAACGCGGCGCACGCATCTACGGCGAAGTGCTCGGCACAGGCGCGGGCACCACGACTGCGGGCATCAACGCTTGCGACGCCGACGGCCGGGCCGTCGCCACCGCCGTCCGCCGCGCTCTGGCCGCCGCCGCCGTCCAGCCGGCAGACCTCGGAGCAATCGTCGCGCACGGCACGGCCTTCGCCCCACAGGATTCCAGCGAGGCCGCAGGACTGCGGGCCGCGCTCGGACCGGCCGCCGAGACCGTGCCCGTCACCGCCATCAAGGGCGTCACGGGCAACATGGGGGCGGCCGGCGGCGCGGCGGAACTGGTCGTGGCCCTCCTGCTGCTCGGCGGAGGCCGCGTGCCGCCCATCCTGAACTGCTCGCGGCCGGACCCCGCCGCCGGGCTTAACCTGGTGGTCGGCCGCGCGGCGCCGCTGCGGAGCGACCTGGTGCTGGTGACGAGCAACGCCGTCGGCGGCCAGGCCGCCGCCGCCGTCGTGCGCATCAAGAAATAACCGCGGGCAAAGAGCGCTCGGCCCTGCTCGTTCAGCCGCGGGCCGACTTGCCCGCCGTAGTCCCGGCGTGCCGGGACGAAGGCGGGGGGCGAGCGCGAATCAATCATGAAACGACGCGTCGTCATCACGGGCATCGGCTCCGTCACGCCGCTCGGCCTGTCGGTCGAGGAGACGTGGCGGAACCTCATCGCCGGCAAGAGCGGCATCCGCCCTATCGCCATCTTCGACGCCGGGACGTTCCCGACCACCTTTGCCGCCCAGGTGCCGGACTTCGACCTTGCCCCCTACGTCCGTAATCCGGGCGAGTTCCGCAAGGCCGGCCGCAACGTGCGATTCGCCATGGCCGCCGCGCGGCAGGCCGTGGACGACGCCGGCCTGGCCGCCGGGCGCTTCGACCCGGAGCGCACAGGCATCTACATGGGTTCCGGCGAGGGCGCCCTCGACTTCTTCACCCTGTGCCAGTCCGTCGCGCACGGCACGGGGCCCGACGGCAAAGTCAGCGCCGCCGGGTTCGCCGAGATGGGCTTCAAGCGCTACGACGCCATCTGCGAACTGGAGCAGGAGCCGAACATGCCCGCCAACCACCTGGCGGCAGAGTACGGCATCTGCGGCCCGACGTACTCGTGCCTGACGGCCTGCGCCGCCAGCACGCAGGCCGTCGGCGAGGCGATGGACCTCCTGCGCATCGGCGAACTGGACACCGTGATAGCCGGCGGCACGCACTCGATGATCCATCCGCTGGGCGTCACGGGCTTCAACCTGCTGACGGCCATCTCCACCGGGCCGAAGGACCAGCCGTGGCGGGCCAGCCGTCCGTTCGACCGCGACCGCGCCGGGTTCGTCCTGGGCGAAGGCTCCACCGTCATGATCCTGGAGAACCTGGAGCATGCGCGGGCACGCGGGGCGAAAATCCGGGCCGAACTCACCGGCTACGGCTCCAGCACCGACGCCTACCGCATGACCGACATCCACCCGGAGGGCCGCGGCCCGGCCGCCGCCATACGCATGGCCCTCCAGGACGCCGGCGTGCGGCCGGAGGACGTGGATTACATCTCCGCCCACGGCACCGGCACACAGGAGAACGACAAGGTCGAGACGCTGACCGTGAAACTCGTCTTCGGGCCGCACGCACACAAGGTGCCCATCTCCAGCGTCAAGAGCACCCTGGGCCACCTGATTGCCGCCGCCGGGGCCACCGAACTTATGACGTGCGTCCTGGCCATCCGCGACCAGGTCCTGCCGCCGACGATGAACCTCGAGACGCCCGACCCGCAGTGCGACCTGGACTACGTCCCGAACGCCGCCCGCAAGGCCCGCGTCGAGGTGTGCCTGTCGAACTCGTTCGGCTTCGGCGGGCAGAACGATTCCCTGGTGGTCCGCCGCTTCGTGCCGTAGTTCGGCCCGCCGCTGCTTGGCATTCCCGGCCATCTTGTTACAATGGCGAACAAGCCTGGCCCCGCCGGATGGTCCGGCGCGGGCGGCTGCGCACGGATTCCACCATGATGCAGATGCTGGCCACGGCGCTGTTGCTGGCCGAAGAAGCGGGCGGCGGATGGCTGGGCCGGCACTGGCCGCTGCTGGCCGCCTGCGCCTTGGTCCTGGGCATCCTGCTGATGCTCGTGATGCTGGCCCGGTATCTGCGCATCGCCATCAACCTGTTCCTCGACACGCCCCTGCCCGTCACGGCCAACCTGCACGACTACGAGCCGCCCGAGGGCGAGATCGTCGCGTTCCCGAGCCTTGAAGGGCGGCACCTGCGGGGCATGTTCATCGACCGGCCGCCGGGCCCGGCCGACAAGGGCACAGTCATTTTCTGCCACGAGTTCGCCAGCGACATGATGAGCGCCGGCCGGTACGCCCGGCCGCTGGTCGAGGCAGGGTACACGGTCTTTACGTTCGATTTCCGGGGCCACGGCGAAAGTTTCGCCCCGCCGCACTTCGAGCCGCGGCACTGGCCCTCCAACCACGACGTCAACGACATCCTGGCCGCCATCGCGTACGTCGAGAGCCACCGCGAGACCGACGGCAAAGGCGTGGGCGTCCTGGGCATCAGCCGCGGCGCGAGCGCCGCCGTCGTCGCCGCGGCGCTGAGCCCGTCAATCCGGTGCCTCGCGCTGGACGGCGCGTTCTCGACCGACTTCTCCATCGACGAACTCATGAGGCGCTGGGCACAGATTTTCGTGCGCATCGACCTGGCGCGGGCCGACCGCACCTTCTCCGTTTACCGCTTCTTCCGGGCGCTCACGATGTTCTACGTGGAACTGAAGTGCCGGTGCCGGTTCCCGAGCACGCGCCGGGCGCTCGTGAAACTCGATTCCGTGCCCATCCTGTTCATCCACGGCGAACGCGACGCCTACGTGCGCCCGGAGCAGGCGCGGGTCCTGTTTGACCTCAAGCCGGGCGCCAAGGAACTCTGGATATGCCCCGGGGCAAAGCACAACCAGTCGGTTGCCACGGAGCCGCAGACGTACGCCCGGAAGATCGTGGAGTTCTTCGACCGGCACCTGGCCGCCGCGGCGGCGCCGCCGACCTCTGCGACGCCGCCAGCCGCCGCGGCGCCGCCGGGCGCACTTGCGCCGCGGACCGCCGGGTGAGGCGCGGCCGATGAAAACCCCGCTCGGAATCCGGTTCCGCCGCCTGCTGTGGACGCCGCTGCGCGCCGAGGCGAAACTCCTGCGCCGCCGCTGGCTCCACGCGGTCCAGCACGCCGACGAGGTGCAGTCGCGGCTGCTGGCGCACATCCTTGCGCAGGCGGCCGAGACGGATTTCGGCCGCCGCCACGGCCTGGCCCGCGTCCGCACCATCCGCGACCTGCGCAAGGCCATGCCCGTCGCCGGGTACGAGCGCGTCGCCCCGTACGTCGAGCGCCTGAAGCGCGGCGAGACGGAAGCGCTGCTGCCCCGCGGAACGCGCCTGCGTATGTTCGCCATGACGAGCGGCACGACCGGATCGCCCAAGTACATCCCCGTGACCGACGCCGTGCTGAAGGCGTACCGCCGCGGGTGGCACGTGTGGGGCGTTTTCGCGCTGGACGACCACCTCGACGCCTTCGGGGCGAAGATCCTCCAACTCTCCAGCCGCATGGACGAGCAGACCACGCCCGCGGGCATCCCGGCGGGGGCGATGTCGGGCTTCACGGCCTACGCGCAGCGCGGCCCCATCCGCCGCGCCTACGTCTTGCCGCCCGAGGCCAGCCGCGCCGCCGACACCGCCACGAAGTACTACCTCGCCTGCCGCCTGGGCCTGCCGGAGCGCCGCGTCCTTCCGATTACGGCCAACCCGAGCACGCTCCTGGGCCTGGCTCAGGCGATGGACGCCGGGAAGGAGGCGCTCCTTCGCGACCTGGCCGACGGCACGCTGCGGCCGGACCTGGCGCTGGACGCCGGCGCCCGACGCCTCATCGAGCGGCGCCTGGCGCCCGCGCCCGGGCGGGCTCGCGAACTCGAACGATGCATCAAGGCATCAGGGCATCTTTATCCAAAAGATGCGTGGGAACTGCCGCTCATCGGCACCTGGAAAGGCGGCACGCTGAGCCTGTACCTGCGCGAGTTGGCGGAATACTGGGGCGACGCGCCCCTGCGCGATATCGGCCTCATCGCCTCCGAGGGGCGGTTCTCCGTCCCCATGCGAACCGAGGGCAGCGCGGGCGTCCTGGAGGTAACGGGCGCCTGCTTCGAGTTCGTGCCCGAGGACCAGGTCGAGCGGCCGCAGCCCGAGGCCCTCCTCCCGCACGAGGCCGAGGTCGGCCGCAATTACTTCCTCGTCCTGACCACGCCGGGCGGCCTCGTGCGATACGACATCCGCGACCTGGTGCGGGTCGTCGGCCGCGTCGGCCGCGCGCCCGCCATCGAGTTCCTGGGCAAGGGCGCGCACGTGTCGAACCTGACGGGAGAGAAGATCTCCGAGTTCCAGGTCACAAGCGCCGTGGGCGGCGTCCTGGCTCGCCTCCGCCTGCCGGTGCGCAATTACTGCCTGGCCCCGACGTGGGATACCGTCCCGCATTACAGCCTGCTGGTGGAGGAATGCGACGTGCCCCCCGCTCGCGGGGCGCAACTCGCCGCCGCGGTGGACCGGGCGCTGCGCGGCCTGAACATCGAGTACGAGACAAAACGGGCAAGCGGACGCCTGCGCTCCGTGTGCGTCAAGACCATCCCCCCGGGCACGTGGCAGGCGTTCGACGCCCGCGCCGTGGCCGCGCGCGGCGGGCGCATCGAGCAGTACAAGCACAAGTTCCTTATGAGTACGGTGGACTTCGAGCGGCAGTTCCCCGTGTGCGCTGCCTACGCGCCGCCAGATGCATGACATCCATGCGACTGAAGATCATCGCCTGCGAAGTCGTCGCACGAGAACTCTACTGGTGCGCGGCGCACGCACGCCACGCCGCCGACGTCACCCTTCTGCCTCAGGGCCTCCACGACAACAGCGACACCTGCCGCGCACGCCTCCAGGAACTCATCGACGCGGCCGGGCCGGACCGCTATGATGCCGTACTGCTGGGCTACGGCCTGTGCAACAACAGCCTCGTGGGCGTGCGCGCGGGGAGCGTGCCGCTCGTCGTGCCGCGGGCGCACGACTGCATCACGCTCCTCCTGGGTTCGAAGGAGCGGTACGCGCGCCTCTTTGCCGAGCATCCGGGCACGTACTGGTTCTCAAGCGGGTGGCTGGAGTGCCAGGATAAGCGGGGCGAGCGCTTCGAGCCGCGGCAGAACTCGGGCCTCGGGCCGGCGTACCGCGGGGCAGACTACTCCGCCCTCGTCGCCAAGTATGGCGAGGAGAACGCCCGCTACCTCGCCGAGTTCATGAGCCGCTGGGAAGAGCATTACACGCGCGGCGTGCTGATTGAGTTCGACTTCGCCCGCGGCCTGGCCCTGGCCGACCGCGTGCGCGAAATCTGCCGCGACAAGGGCTGGCAGTTCGCCGCCGTCCCGGGCGACCTCGCGCTGCTTCAGGCGGCCCTCGACGGCGAGTGGGACGACGCGCGGTTCCTCGTCGTCCGCCCCGGCCAGGCCGTCCGGGCCTGCTACGATGAGGCCATCCTGGCGGCGACATCAGTGCTGCAACCGTGAGGGAGCGGTGCCGGGTCAGTGCCGCGACCGTAAGGGCGCGGCGGCGTATCAGTACCGCGGCCGTAAGGAAGCGGCGCCGTTCTCGTACCGTAACCGCCGTGGAACCGCGGCGGGCCGGAGGGCTGCATGAACCAGGCGCTCGAAATCATCCGCCTCCTGGGCCTGGCGAAGGCCGTCCGGACCAAGACGCGCTTCGACCGCGCCCTGCCGCACGTTCGCGGCTACGCCGTCTGCGGGTGTCTGTGGGCCCTGCTGGAGACGGGTGCGCTTGACCGCCTGCTTGATGCCGACTCGCTGCCCCTCGACGCCCTGGCGCAGGGCCTCGACCGCCGCGTCCTGGAGAGCATCCTGGGCTACCTCGACGGCCTCGGCCTGGTGCGCCTCCAGGACGGGCGCGTGCGGGCCCTGGCGCGCCTGCGCCGCCTCATGGCCGAGCCGCGCGGATTCTTTGAACTCACGTATGCCTATGCGCCGGTCTTTGCGCGGCTGCCGGACATGCTGGCCGGGCGCGCCGCGTACGGGCGCGGCGTGGCCCGCCTGGGCAAGTACGTCGGCCGCGGCAGCGGACAACTCTGCCGCACCCTGCCCTACCCCGTCATGGCCGACATGCTGCGCCGCCGGGGGGCGCGGCTGGTGCTTGACCTGGGCTGCGGCGACCTGGCGTTCCTTTTCTTCGTGTGCGACGCGCTGCCGCAGGTGCGGGCCGTCGGCATAGACGTCGACCCGCCCACCGTCGAGTACGCCCGCGAAGTCCTGGCCGCATCGCCGCACAAGGGCCGCATCGAGGTCCGCCCGGCCGACATGTTCGACCTTGCGGCCCTGGCCCGCGAGCGGCCCGACATCGACGCGATCACCGCCGTCGATACCTATCACGAGTACCTGGCCCAGGGCGAGGAGAAGGTCGTCGGCCTGCTGCGGCAACTCAGGGCCGAGTTCCCGCGGACGCTCCTCTACGTCGGCGAGTTCTGCAAGCAGCCGCACGAGAAACTCCGCAGCCGCCCCACGGCCTTCCTGGAGCATCACCTGTACCACGACCTGACGAACCAGGTGATCGCCGACGCGGCCGCGTGGCGCCGCATGTTCGCCGCCGCCGGCCTGGCCGTGCTCGAAGAAAAGGTCTTCGACATCGTCGGCCACGGGTACTTCGTGCTGCGGTAGAGCGCATGACCCACCCGCGCGTCAGCATCTACGAGGCCGACTACGATCGCCTCGACCGCGCCGTCGAGCAGGCCCTCGACGCCTATGCCCCGCCCATCGAGGGCCGCTTCGTGCTCGTAAAGCCGAACATCCTCGGCGCCATGGCCCCGGCGCGGGCCGTCAACACCCATCCCAGCCTCGTCCGCGCGGTCGTCCGGGCCCTTGAGCGCCGCCGCGCGGGACGCATCATCGTCGGCGACAACTCCGGCATGCGGGCCTACGGTTCCGGCGACCACGCCGCCCGCGTCGCGGGCATCCTCGAAGCGGCCGGGCCGCACTTCGTCAACCTGGCCGCATCGCCGCTGCCCGTGCAGGTGAACTCGCCCTTCGCCCGGGAACTCGTCTTCTCGCGCGAGGTGCTCCAGGCCGACGTCCTGGTAAGCCTGCCCAAGATGAAAACGCACGTGGCCACCGCCGTCACGGGGGCAATCAAGAACTCGTTCGGACACCTGGTGGGCGGCGAGAAGACGCGGCTCCACCGCGAGGCCCCCGGCGCCGATGACTTCGCACGCGCGGTCGTTGACGTGTTCCAGGTGCGCCCGCCCGACCTTGTCATCCTCGACGCGGTCGAGGCGATGGAGGGTCAGGGGCCGTCCGGCGGCCGGCCGCGCACCGTCGGCCGCGTCCTCGCCTCGGCCAGCGCCGTCGCGCTCGACGCCGTCATGGTCGCCATGATGGGCCTCGTCCCGCGCAAGGTGCCCATGCTGCGCATCGCCGAGGAGCGCGGCCTGGGGCCGGCCGACGTGGACGGCATTGAACTGGACGGCCCGTTTGCGGTGCTCCCGCGGTTCAAGGTCCCCGCCATCGGCATGGACCTGGGCACGCTTGCCAGCCGCATCGCCGCGTACCTGCTGGTCACGCGGCCGACGGTGCGGCGGTCGAAGTGCGTGCGCTGCGGCTCGTGCGAAAAGGCGTGCCCCGTGGGGGCAATCCGCATGACCGACGCCGGCCCCGTCATCGACCCCGTCCGCTGCATCCTCTGCTTCTGCTGCCACGAGATGTGCCGGTACGAGGCGATGAACCTCTCGCGGCGGATGCGGATCCTTCAAGGCCGGCGCCGGTAGGGCGCAGCAGCGCCCCGGCATGCCCGCGTTTCTTGCGCGGCGGGTCCGGAGACCCGCCGCGCAAAACTGTCAAGTTGCGCCGTAGCACTAACCCAACTTACGCAGTTGTGCCAATTCCAAAAATATTTTCCGGGCCGGACCCCTTCTGGCGGGGGCGCCAGGGGCGGTGCGGGTGCCGAAAACGCCT
>Ga0194112_10002914_pt1 | contig 24180 bp, 18 predicted proteins | sample TA2MahC400mmetaG_FD_146191 | JGI IMG/M metagenome (GOLD analysis project Ga0194112, IMG submission 146191) | Freshwater microbial communities from Lake Tanganyika, Tanzania - TA2015016 Mahale Deep Cast 400m | ecosystem: Environmental > Aquatic > Freshwater > Lake | place: Tanzania: Lake... | reverse complement strand
TATGTATTCGAGTTCAAAGCCTTCATCCCGGGTAAATTGAGTTAGTTCCGGTTCTGTGTGGGTAGTTGTCTGTTTTTGGGCATATTCCGGATGTACTTGACTGCTAAGCCAGTGAGTTTCACCGATACCAAGGTGTCCATTCTGATGAACAGCCCGTTTTATTGTTTGGATTGTCTTTTGGTAGCCGCCAAAAATAAACGTTGCCCCAATACATGTTGCGGCATCGAAAGCCCCCTCTTCGAATACGTAGTCAGCCGCATGGGAGCAAACGATTTCGATTTGGTCCGACAATCCTCTCATGGCCAGCTTTTTCCTGGCCCGGTCGCAGAAATCCTCGGATATATCTATGCCAATACCAGTAATACCGAATTCCTCAGCCCAAAGAATGAGGGGCTCGGCACAACCACAACCGAAGTCGATGACCCGGTTTCCTTTTTTCAATTCGAGTAATTTGCCAAGTTTGATGATTTTTTCAGGCGTGGAAGGGTTTAGTATATCCATATAGCGGTGTGAGATACTCATAAGGTCAAAAAACTCCATAATTCAAGACTCCTTCTGGAAATGGTAACTTATTAATAAAGGTGTTGCGAGACCTGATGCTAATCTCGTTGACAATGTGGTGATGACAGCCTCAAATTGTTCCCCCAATTATTAACATCTTAGACTTCTGGTTGAAAAGAAGCAAGTAGTTCTAGGCCCTAATACCAACATTTTATAAACATCGGCACGACCACGTGCACTTAAAAGTAATGAGGTCCTCCTTTTCTCATTCGAAATCAATATCACAAGTTGAGTTAATGTGACAAAATACTAATTTGTTAAACGATAATAAGAGAAAACAGACTCTCTAAGCACTACACCGAACAAAGGAACTCATAAGCCATTAGTCAGTTGTTTAAAGTCCAGTCACTGCTACTTCTAAGGCTTGATTTTGTGTTATCCAAAATCATCTATCTCATTAAGAGTTATCTTTGGGTGCAGTACCTTGAGCACGCAAAAGAACAACGGCAAATACTAAAATCCACAATAGATAGGAATAGTAACTCATGCGCTCCATAATTCCCATCCAAGGATAAGCGAATTGCACGGCTTGAGGCGCTTTTGTGGCCGCCAAAAACCCGAAAAGAAGCAAAGTTATAATCATTGCCGCTGAAAAGATGCGGAAACCTATTCCGTATGCCGCAGCTCCAAATCCGATAAATAATACAATCAGTAAAATGCCCATAGCCGTAACTATTATGTGAACCATCTGAGGAGCCAGACCCTCTTCCAACTGCATCGCTGTTTGTGGAAATAGCAAGGTAATCAATGCTGTTACCCCGAACAGTATTATTATAATTGCCGTTATACTTAAAGAGCGTTTTCCTTCGGCAGATTTCCATACGCCTGCTCCAAAGGCGATAATAAGTAAATTAAATATTGCAAGAAGAACAATCTGAAATTGTTGAGTCGGAGCTCCGACAGCTGCAAGCTGGCTCATGGTCTGGTCACGCAAGCTATAACCTGGATACCACCTAGCCGAAAGCAAATCAGTAATAACGCGAAGTAACGGAGCGACAATTCCGCAGATGAGCAAAACCTTTGTTATTGTTTTGTTCATATTTTAAATATCGTTACTTCTTAAGAAACTGGTTTCTGTAATAGCTGTCCGCGGTTTTTCACGGCGACTATAGCAACGACGATCCATAATACTAGACCAAACACGAAATTCCATATAAAAGCGATCTCTCCGGCCGCTGACGGCTGGAAGATTAGTGTACTGGCGGAAAGAAAAGCGTGCATAAGCATTATCACGGGTAGGTTTCCTCCGGTACGGTCAAAAACCCACACCAAAAGCACTCTATATGCCGGAAGCGCTAGTAGATAAAAAGCAAGAAATCCCGCCACAAACATAACCCATGAGTCAACGCCGCCCAAATAATTACTTGCCCAAAAAGCTATCATGAAATGCCATATACCCCAAAGAATACCAACGACTAGGCCAGCGGATAAAATACTATACCGCTGCCGCAACTTAGGTACTGCAAATCCGGTCCAACCGGTTTCTTCCAGCAATCCACCACCCACAAGCCCCCATCCAATACCGAATATCAGCGATCCAATTTTGTCATTTGTCGTGACGATCCCGGGAAGAAATGCTTTGTTGAAAAGCGATAACGTAAAGAGTACCACAGCCACGAGAAGCGGGCCCGTCAACACCGCTACAGCGTACCAACGAGCTTTAACCCGCCACTGCAATAACCGCAATAAAAGCTTGCGCAGGCCTACCTTGCCATCGACGAAGAAATTCATAAGGATACCTGAGATGAACGGACCGGAAAACATAACGAGGAGTGCGGGTATAAATAATTTCTCAGCTTGTTCTTTGGTGCCTGGGATATTGCCTGGTCCACCAATGAGAATTAGGATGCCACCCCATGAGATAGCAAACACTAGAATATAGTAAGTCAACACCGGGTGTCTCTTGATGAAAGCCTTAATAGTCGTCATGATTTCCTCCACAAAGCCATAAAATTAGCTGCAACAAGAGTATTTTCCCACAATTATACTACAGGTTTTTCATCAAATCATCCGTACGCGTGGCCTATGGAAAGCATCGCTGCACGAACATTGGGATGTCTGCATGAACTTAGCTATAAATTCCCCATTTGGCAGAGACGTCACAATCTGAGTATTGCTCTATGTGTGTGGATTATACAAAAGTCAGAAATGTGCTCATGTTTCGGCAAATTGAGACGAGGTGACTTGAACGTGATGTCCAGGGTAATAACATCACCTTTCTCACGAGTGAAAATTTGGGAAATTCGACCTTCTTGGCGAAAATCGAAGCTAAAGAAAGGTAATAATATTACCTAACTGGTAGGCCGTACAGGATTCGAACCTGTGACACCCTGATTAAAAGTAATGTTGTGAAAATCCTGGATTTCAGGGCATTTTTGTATTTGGAATCGGCCGGAAAAGTATTCAGTTTTTAATTAGTCAGGTTGACACTATCTAAAAAATCAGGTTGACAACCTGTCTATCAATGCTTGAAGCCCTGTCAATCAGGGCTTCAAACTTAATATTAGCACATGCCGCGAAAAATTGTCAACACGCACGCAAAGCGAATCTAGAGCATTTCAGTGTTTGCAGTCTGTGGTTTCTGCAGGCCGACGGTTTTTCAGCCTCACGATAAACCGTAGTTTTCATTGCCCAAATGCTGAAGCAAACTGGGTGTTTTCTCTCTGCAGGAGTGGTTTGGTTCATGGAGCCATAGCCTGGAACTGGCTAAATTGGTTTATGGTAGGTTGAAACACTGGTGGGCTGGTTATTAAGTCCAATGTGAGCAGCAGTAGTCAGGACTTCGGACATTAAGCGTTTTAACACTATTTTGACACTAGGTCTGGCGACGGACATGACTCCTAAGGGGCATCAGCCAGGTGGTAAAAGGGTTATACCAAAGAATCAGAGCTGGCAGCAGGGCTGGCTGTAATTCTGGTGGTCAAACCCCGCAATCTCCTGTCTACAGATAGCAGCAACTGAGCAACAGGCTAGCTGAAGCTAATTTGACTCTATACTACGAAATAACCTCGGCAATTCCATTTCCAAGTCGCTCATGTAAATGTAGCTATATCTAAATAATGCACCTTAGCTCATATTGTTCAATAATGAAGCTGTCAAATGCGAAGCACCTTAACAACTGAATAGGCTTGAAGCCAGAATGCTTGCCTTCAAGGTGAGGTGAGGCATTATAAATCCCTAGCCAGTCTGGCTGACTAGGGAAATCTAGCCTTGCCTCGAACGGAGACAAGATGACGCTAGACTGGCAAAAGTATATCGAGATTGCAGACAAGTTTCAACACAAGGCAAAGGCAGCCGATAGACAGGACTTGAGACAGGACATCATCTTGAGGCTTGCCGAAGTAGCCAACAGCAACGGTCATAAGCCTTTCACAGAAGGCTCTATGGTTAGAGTAGCCAGCTATACGGTTATGGCTTACTGGCGAGACTTGATGCGAAAGCCAACCATCTTAAGCCTAAACGGAGAGCTAACAGACGGAGACGGAGAAACAGCCGAACTATGGCAGACCCTAGCCGATGATAAGGCTATTGACCTAGACGCTTGGCTTGATGCTAGACGCTGGCTGCTAGGCTGCCCAAAAAGACTGGTTCAGATAGCCGTAAGGCTTTATAACGGTAACCGTCTCGACTTCAAGGATTACCATTACGTTGAGCGCTATCGCCAAAAAGAATTAAAAAAGTATCAACTAGCCTTAACTTGATGGTCAATTTCAGCCCTCTTTTGGAACTATATAGGTAGAGGCGGAAGCTGCTGCCAGCAGTTGCGGAGTAGCCAGTAGCCTTAATAAGAATGACGCTTGCCGTCAAGCGTCTGAAATAAAGGGGGTGATTTAAGACGGAACAACTTAATATCGAAGGCAAGCGTTCTGGTGATGGCTTTGTGTGTCATAAGGAAAGGCTTGTAAGTGCTCTCTCTAGAGCAACTGCCGAAAGGGTGATGCTATTCGATAGCGAAACCCACATAGGCAGGAAAGGCTTTTTGAGCTACCTTAAGGCTCTGGCAGGCAGTAACGTGGTCAAGGTTATACCTGCCAACGGTAGTGCTAGCGGATTGCAGGCTAACGGTAAAGGCTTAAAGGTAGTCTGTGGCAATCACCAAAGCTACGTATCAGATGGAGCTTGGCTTAACGCCAACACACCTTTCACTTTCTGCCAAGTCAGAGTAAGCCCAAGCTACGCTGTTATGCCTAATCTCGGCGGTAATGAGCTAGCCGATGCCTTGTTAAGGGTGCTACCGTTTACCGATGCCGATGACGCCAGACCAGTTCTCCAATGCGTCAAGGTAGTCCAAAAAGACGGTAAGCTAACCTTGATAGCTGCCGATGGCTTTACGCTTGGAGAGATTAACCTTGACTTCGAGGCTGGAGAGGCTGAAGCCTTAATCAATCGAGACGATGTTAAAGGCTTGATACCAGCCTTAAGGAAAGCCAAACGAGTTAAGGTTAGCTTCGAGCAAAAGCCAGATAGCGACAACGGCGGCTTGCTTGCCAAGTCGCTGATTGTTGATACCGAGCTAATCAAGTATAGCTTACCGAGCCACGAGGGTAGCTATCCCGATTATGGCAAGGTATTTCCCAGCGATTTTATCGCCACAGCCAGCTTTGACACCAAAGAGGCAATCAAGGCTTGTCAAAGCCTGTTGGCTATCTGGTTTGACGATGAAACCAAAGGGCTTTATAGACCTTTAACCTTAACCGTAGCCGATAACAAGGTTACCATCGAGGCTAAAGAGGATAGAGGCTCTATGGTAGTATCAGCCGAAACCAGTGGAGAGGCAAAGATAGCGGTAGCTGGAAACTACCTGATAAAAGCCCTAAGAGCTTGCGGCGGCATAGCTGAAATGAAGCTGGCAAGCCCGCAATCGCCTATTGCCTTAACCGTTGACGGTTACCGATGCTTGGTTATGCCGATGCGCTTACCTGAAAGCAAGGCAGTGGCAGAAGCCGAAGCGGTAGCCAGAGAGACGGAAGCGAAGGCAGAAGCAGAGGCAGAGACAAAAGCTGAAACCAAGCCAAAGCGTAGAGGCAAGGCTAGACAGCCTGAACCTGAAGTCAAGCCAGAAGAGGTAGCCGAACCTGAACCCGAAGAGGACAGAGAGCCTGTAGCCGTAGCCTAAACAGAGCCAAATAGAACGCAAAGCCAAAACGAAGACCAACGCAAAGAGCGGGGGAGCGACCCCCGCTTTTTGCTTTTTACAGGGCTAGAAAGGACTGTAATGAGCATAACCTATAAGTGCGTTAATACACGGAAGTGCTACTGGTTATGTCGGGAATGCCTTAAGGGGCATCAGAAATGCTCGCCCAAGTGTCCCGACTACCTGTCAGTAGCCAAAGTCAAAAGACAAGCCAAAGAGAAGCAATAAGAAGGTCTCTAAACTGCAAGGCCAGGGTGGATTCAAAGCCACCCTGGCCTTTTTTTGTTGCAGTTTGGGCTGCTGTGTACGTCAGGATGCTTTGTCATTTCCCCCTGTTGATTTCTCCAAAAATCTGCCCATCACAATCAATAAAATACCTCTTGTTGTTTACTGTCTCAACAATGAGGCATCCATCAGGTTTCCGATGAGCAATTCTGTACTCCCCGAGTGGCCTAAGTGCCTTATCTTGTAGCTCGTTTGTGGAATAGCAACGCCTCCCACTCCCAATGCCTCAGCCGTGTCTTGATGCTTGAGCGCGTGTTTCTTTGTATAGAGAGACGTCCACCCGTCCTAGAAATCTTAAAATATCCACCTCTGCAATTAATTGGTTGCTACTGCTTTCTATTATTTCTACAGTTAAAGTAGTGTCTTCTCCTCCCGAATGGCGTATAGTATCGTAGAATGGGTTTAGGTATATCGAAAATATGCTTCCTAATTGTTCAAATTTGCCCCCTTGCAACAGTCGGTCACTTGCCCTAAGCATAGCCCAAAGATCGTAACCAGAACTAAAATCATTTGTAAAGACGCAAAGCCGAAAGGCTTCACCGACCACTAACTGTTCCATCGGCACTTCCTGCACCTTAGTCCGCCAAGCCTTCTGTCGTGAGGTTTTCCATTTCAACCCAAGTCCAGACTCATTCGCATGTGCCAACTCTTTATGCCCTCCTTTTGGTGGGATTCTTACTTCCCTGTTAGAATACTGAGCAGTAACTATCTATCACATACCACACGTTTGATCAATAGATTCTTTTGCAATAGGCAATAAGTCTTTAGATTGAAAATGAGCAATTTTTACGGCTAAATAAGCACCAGGCCTATGTTCAATTCTATTTCGTCTTCTCACGCAATTTCGCAAGGCTTCTCTCGTTGCCTATCACAAATTGTTTCTTTTGAGTCAATACCCAGTTAAGGAAACTTCGCGGCTTTGCTAGTTCTGACCGGTACTCATCAGGAGTATAAGCCTTGACGTTGATAATTCGGTCTAATGTCTCTCCAGCCTGCCAAAGGACAGATTCATTATGACCGTCACCTACGACCACCACATCAACCTCATTGGCTCCATACTTTTCGTCATGATCCGGAGAGGTATATATGAACGCCACATCTACATACCCATCCGAAAAGGATAAGGCAACTCGTAGTTGACTCACTACACCTGCTGTCTTTGTTATCAGCCCTTTCAGTTCCTTGTAGATAGGACATTCCTTGTTAGCCCTGTATAGAACATGTTTCCCACAAAGCATGCGCAAGATAATGCCAGCGTCGGAAAGACGCTTCAATTCGCTCTGAATAGCACCCTGTCCACTACCAGTAGCCCGTGCTATTTGGCGTAAGTAGAATACCTCACCGGGCCGGGAATAAATCAGAGAAAGTACAGCTCTACGAGTTTTACCAAAGAGAGCAATGGCTCGCCTATCATCCCTGAGAGTCGCACTCATTTATGATTCTATTGTACCTGATTAGAGTGCAATTGTCAACCATAGCCATCGATCTAAAAAGCACGAAAGATTGAGGGCTATGGTAGCACCTGCCAACAATCCAGGCTAATGTTCACCATTAACTCAACAGCGGAGCTAAAGGAGTTCACCCCAAGTCCTTCCATCATCGCACCATTTCAGCCTCGTATGTCTTATCCTGCCCACCAAGCTCTGCTGGCTATGAGCAAAGACCCTAATGTAATTAGGAGCAAAGCCAGTCCACACCCCCGGCTGCGTCTGCTTCTCCCAGAGTACAGGTAAACTCCGTCCCAAGAAGCCCGTTTGGAAACGCTCTCGACTCTCGTTGGCTAGGATACATAGCTTCTTCACGCGTTCTAGCTTAACTCGTTCGTTCACCGGGGGTAGCTCTGCTGCAGGTGTACCAGGCCTAGGTGAAAAAGGAAAGACATGAATCCAAGAGAAACCTGCTTCTCGGCATAGGGTAAGGGTCTGTTCAAAGTCCTTGTCTGTTTCGCCAGGAAAACCTACTATAACGTCTGTAGTTATGGCGACGTCTGGAATAGAAGCCCTCACATTAGCCAGTGCACAAAAGAACTCATTGACACTATAGCGTCTACCCATCATTCTGAGTATCCGGTCGCTACCGCTTTGTAGAGGGAGATGAAGATGCGGACAAAGGCGAGTATTTTTGAACTTGGATAAGAGGCTAGATGAGATATCGTTTGGGTGAAGGGAGGTGAGTCTCAATCGAGGCACGTCAGTATGCTTTAGCAGTTGAGCGACCAAATCCGATAGGTCGTAGCCGTCCCAATAGTAACTGCCTATATTGATACCACTAAGTACAACCTCGCTATGGCCTTCGTCCACACGTAAGGCTACTTGCCTTATCACCTCCTGTATGGGACGACAACATTCGGTGCCTCGCACCTTGGGCACAATGCAATATGTACACCGTAGGTTGCAGCCATCCTGGATCTTCACAAGAGCTCGAGTGCGTAACCTCGGCATAGTCACGATTCCGTCGGAGCGAGACAGACCAAATCGCTCACCAAGTACTGCCAATAGGCTGCTGTTTTCTCTGCGGGGTACTACTAACCTTACGCCCTCAATCGCTCGCAGTTCTGACTGGTTTCTATCCGCGTAGCAGCCAATCGCAACTATGGTGGCTGTTGGATTCTGGCGATGAAGACGCCGCAACAGATGACGCACCTTGGCATCAGCTGTGCGAGTCACGGTACATGTGTTCACAACGATCACGTGCCCCTCAGCAGGGTCAACTACCGAGTAACCCTCATTAACAGCAAAGCGCACCAGTTCCTCAGTCTCCGCTCGATTGACCTTACATCCGAGCGTCACGAAGGCAATGTTCATAACAGAACTCATTATACAATACTAACCGAGACCTCGTGAATGCGGAATGCCGCTCCAGAGAAGCACGTTTTGCCTGCTTACTTATGCTCAAGTTTCTAGACAATCCGCACATTTGAAATATAAAACACTAGCGTCTAAGACTCTATGCCATAAATTACCTCATTGACTATGGACGGAACTGTTGGTAACATGAATAGTGCACGTCTCAGATAGGTTTCGGTTTCAGCTCTTGCAGCTGGGCCCAATTGCCGTGTGAGCGGTTGGAGCGTAGCAGCTATGGAAAGCAAGGCTCTTTGTTTTATAGCTTACAATAGACCTGATAACAAATATAGCCTCAATGTAATCGCAGGAGCATTGGAAAGTGCGTTTACGCCACAGGACGTGGAAATCCTCTTTGCCAGTAAGTCCGAGTCACTGACTTCGGCGATAGACGAGGCAAGTCAACTTTACCGTAAGACTGTCGTTGGTTGGTCCTTACATTCACCTCAATTTGTTGAGAGTTCAGCCGAACTCCACACATTGAAGTCTCGAACTGAGAATGCTGAGGTTGTTCACTTAGCGGGAGGACCACATCCTACTGCAGAGCCCAAACAAACTTTACGTGCCGGGTTTGATGCCGTAGCAGTAGGAGAAGGAGAGAAGACCATTATTGAATTCTTCAAACGCTTACTTAATGGCGAAAATTGTCTGCATATAAACGGGATGGCATATCTCTCTGGTGGACGATTTGTCTCCAACGGCTCGGGGGAACGGATAGAGTTAGATGATTACCCCCCTTTTGCTCCCAGACATCGGCACTTCAATCCTATTGAAATTACTCGCGGGTGTGTTTATGCATGCAGATTTTGTCAGACCCCTTTTATGTTTAAAGCTAGATTTAGACACCGCTCAATAGACAATATTTGTTATTATGTTAAGGTAATGAAAGACCACGGTCTCAAAGACATTCGCTTTATAACACCGACTGCACTTTCATACGGTTCACTCGATAGCTCGGTCAATCTATCCAAAATTGAAGAATTGCTTGCTTCTGTCAGAGCAACTGTGGGAGATAAAGGCCGTATTTTTTTTGGCACATTCCCTTCTGAGGTTCGCCCTGAACATGTATCTCGAGAAGCTTTAGTAATTCTAAAAAAGTACGTAAATAACAATAATCTGATAATAGGAGCACAGTCAGGATCACAACGAGTTCTAGATTTAAGTCATAGGGGTCATACTGTGGAAGACATTGTCTCCGCCGTAAAAATTTCACTGGATGTCGGGTTCATTCCAAATGTTGATTTCATATTTGGCTTACCCGGGGAGAGGCCTTCAGATATTCGTGCTTCACTTCGTCTGATAGAAGAATTTAGTGCCATGGGTGCACGAATACACGGTCATACTTTTATGCCGCTTCCAGGCACACCATTTAAGAATGAATCGCCAGGGATTATTGATGCTCGAACCATGAGACGGTACAGGCGTCTCGTTGCACGAGGTAAGCTTTACGGTGATTGGGAGAAACAAATAGAGATTGCACAAGAATTAGTAAGACACGATGCTCTGAGAGAACAACATGAGAACTAAATGGAGAAAGTTCGGTAGAATTGTAATATCAACAATTCGGCGAAAAGGATTTGATATTTGGGACCGCCTTGGCCTATATGCAGAGTTACTCGCGATTCTCGTGATTGGGATGTTCTTTTTTGTAGTTATTTCTATTCGGTTTCATATAGGTGGTCCGAGTGATTGGGCGGCATTCGCAGGCGGGATCATACTTGCTGCAACAACAGTTTTCCTTACAAGACGCAGATCTAGGCAACAAGCTATACTAATCGAAGTAGTCATTTCTTACTTGATTGCTGGTGGTCGCCCACTACTAGATCACCTTCTTGGGAAACTCATCGCAGGTAGGTGGCGCAGGAAACATATAAGATCCGGAGATACTCTATTTAATGTTCTTGACGAACTGTGCCAGGGCCCAGATTGGGAAATGAGGCGCAGAATTTCTGAGGCTTTATCTGCTCTTGGTCAAATAGACGTCAACCGCACTCTTAGAATCGCTAAACTTCTAAGGGAAGATTGGGACGATTCTAAAATGCATTCAGACGTTAGAAGGCGAGTCGTGGAGGAATTAAGAATACCGGCTTGGCCCGGTGCCCCTTTGCTTCTTGATAAGTTCAAAACAGAGGATATCGCTTCTCTGCTACAGCTACGTGAGAAAGATCAAGTCTATGTCGCTATGGCTGTGTGCGAGACACTTCATGAGTGGGAAATCATTGATCCTAAGCGGTCGGGCGAAATTCGCAATGATTTGCTGGAGTTCTGCTTAAGAACATTCTCTCAAGATGAGTTACAGGCGATCAAAGACCTTTTGGAACTCTTGGAATTATCAAAAGGTAAGAATATATTGGAAGTGGTGCAGAGGCTTGAAGAAATGAGCACGAGCAATAATACCTTCACACGCATTGCTGCGTGCAGAAACGTATTGCTAATTTCCGACAGATTCCCCAGCAAGGCGCTTAACCTTATGAGGCTCTTTATTGACCCAGGTCAACACAAGCATGTCAGGCGTCCGGTTGCCCGAGAGGAATCTGCAGCTTTCTTAATCAAAATGATTGCGAGTAAAGACTGTAGCTTGCAAGCGAATGAAATCTTGTGGGACCTGTTGAAGGATAAAGATAGTACAATCCGTATAGCTGCGTTTGACATGGCTGAAATGCTTAGAGATAAAAATAAAGACATGTTGCTACAAGTCTGTGACTTCATCGCGGCGAATGAAAGCTCAGCGATATTGATGGAAAGGGCTCAACACGTTCGGCAAGAACTGCTTACCGATAGTGGTTAACATAATCATTGGCCAGCTCCTGAAATTCCACTATGATTTTTAGTTCAATGAAGAACATCTGCACGATTGTCAGTAAAGTGCAATCGCAGTTCAGTACGTGGCCAAGAGCGCTATATCATGCAATCAAGATACAGCAAGGCGGATAGAAACACAATTTGGATTCAGTACACCACGTTCCGTGCTTCGGATGGCCAGATTTACTATGATCACCACTCCCAAAACGCTAGCCCAACATCCGGTTAACTATGACATCGATGTCTTCGAGTTGCATAGCAATCGACCCAATTCCTCCGCTTTGAGCAAGGAGTTGGTGGGCATCCAGCGACAACTGCACTAATCGTTGATGACTTGGGTCAGATGGCTCGTACACTGGTAGATGAATATGTCTAAACAGGGTGCCAACCTGGAGCTTTATTGTAAAACTATCGATAAATCGACGGATAGGCGCTGAATTTAGAAGAGCACAAACATAGTGTGCGTATTCGTGACTGGCAAAAGGAGCAAAATAGACCTTATGATCGGGAATGATTGGTTTTGGCCCTCCCCCAAAAGGTACCGTTGCATCCCCAATGACCGCAGCCCGCAATGTTCCCGCCATTTCTGCCCACACGACTTTGTATTCTGCAAAAGTATAATCGCCGACATCATAAATGGCGAAGAAAGGTACATCTTGCGTGCTCATTCGGTTATGGCGAACGAGACGGTCATATTGTGGTGCCATGCGAGTCCGCCAGGTAGAACGCCGCTCCAAGATTCCGTCTCTATTGATTTCTCGGAAATACCTGAGAGCTTTGGGATAGCCCCGAACGAACTCACTCACGGTCGGAATCATTGACATGGTAATGCCTTTATTTGGGACAATAACATAAAAAGAACTATTGTTGGCAAAGAAGGCTCGAATATTCTCGGCTCCTTTAATGAGAGGGTACACCAGATCGAGTTCGATCTCGTCCGTCCGAGGCAGCACTGGTTGGCGACCCTCATGTGGAACATTACGAAAGCGGATAGCATCTGGAGTTCTCCCCGGACCCAGCAACTCGATAAAGTAACCTCCATTTAAATCTGTTACTATTCCCTTTCGTCCTTCAATATTTAGGTCTTCGCCGTCTAGTGCTCGCAGTGCAGTGAAACGCCCCGGCGGAAGAATACTCCATCGATGACCTGAGCCACTAAGATGGTTCGCTTCTAGCGCCGTATGTGCAAGTCGGCGGCAGGCGGTCGTCCAAGATAAATCTTCTGGAACGGTTCTCGATGCTGTACGTTTCCACTTAACGTAGGACACGGGATATGTTGTTGGCTGACCCTTCTCAAGACTTAATACTGCTGGCTTGTTTGCCAGACCAGGGAACGGCCTTACGTCTACAAAGTCATCAACCCCTATTACTTTTAACGGGACCCCCTTGACCTCAAAGCGTCGGAATCCGCCAGAGGACTGGGATTGAAAATGTGTCTGAGTTATAACAAAAGACAGACGTCCTCCTTGGTCCAACAACCACTTGTCCGCTACCGTATATATTATCATGCCAGAGATATCCAATTCGTTGCCACCGAAATAACGGTCCGTAGAAAAGATGTTGTATTCATCGCATGTCGGCTTGATACGTTGTGTGTACCGAGCGGGAAGCTCCGACCATCGAACCCAAGGTGGATTCCCTGCAACAAACTGGCACTTGCCCACCGCTACAGACGCAAAGTAATTTCGGACTATGCGGCACCAAATACGATCCCATGGAATTCTCTCTAATGCCTCAATCTTTTGGAACATGTCGAACAGAAATGGCTCCCACGTTGCTCTATCGGGCTCAGTCGAGTAAATCGGATCACCATTGAGACTTGACAAAAAGACATGCTCGGAGTCTTTCTGACGTATTATTCGTTCCATGATTTCTAATATTCGGCCAAATAGACGATTACGTTGGATCAGATTCTCGGGCAACTCCAAGGTAATAGTTTGTACGCGTGTACCAATCTGGTAGACACGCGTGGTTTTTGCGCGGTTGGAACTGACTGTCGGTGCATAGATAGCATCAGCTTGATATACAGGTATTTCTACATCAGAATGAGTGGATATCAGGTCTGAAATCGCAATCAGATAGTTTACACGAGCAGTTAGTACGGCCAGTGGATTCAAATCAAATCCAAATATGTGCTCAGTTATACCCTGTAATGTCTTCGTGTTTTCCCATCCGGCAACACGAGCCTGTTGCTTATAGCGTTCTATGGCATGAATAAGAAAGTTACCTGAGCCACAACAGGGGTCTAGGAATTTCTCAGCCAGAATAGAATCATCTTGGTAGCCGATGCGGTCCAAGGTGAACTCTACTAACCATTCAGGTGTAAAGAATTCCCCTATATTGTGGCGCAGCACCTTAGGCACGAGCTGTTGATAAACGCGCTTCACGATATCCCGCGTACGCGTCAATTCGAGTCCTGTGAGGCGGTACAGGCTTATACGTCGCATCATCCAACGGATAGCTTCGACAAGTGCCGGCGTTGGTGATACAAGGTACCAAGAGAAAAACGTCCCTTCGACAAAATTAAGGATGTTCGCTTGCCGAAATAGCTCTGATTCCTCGATATCGTGCTCCAGCGAAGCCATCAGTGTCTCGTCATTGAGCGTCGACGTGCTAAAACAGTAATCTGTTTTGATACCAGGAATTATTGCATTGGCAATAACAAGCTCAGCGGCGAGCAATTTGAAGACCAAGGCATGATAAGTATGAAGCACAAACAGAACTCGGGTTGGGTCAGCCTCGCCAGGTAGTCCTATCGACTGGCAGTATGCATTGAGGCGCGCTCGACTAATCCGTCCGAGGCTAGTGCTCTGTTCAAACAAGTCATTCCACTCGCCATAAAGCATTTCCACTCGGTTTACATGTGTCATGAGAGATGTATCCAAATGTATCCACAGTGCGCGCAGCACTGCAGATGCGAGAGAGGAAGTAGGGCCAAAGTCATCTGTTACATTCGAGGGTATAAGTTCCCTACGGTCATCAAGAGCGAGCGCAAGTACCAAAGCAGCAGCACTATAGTTGTCGAATGACCTGAGGTCAGTCACGCGGTAGCGGCCGCTGTCTTCAATATAGACAAATGCCAAATGGAGACCGTCAAAGCACACACCTATGTAATCACATGGCTTGCGGCTGTCCTGACGCGCTTGGTTTGGAATATAGGTATCCACTAGTTGGTTCAGTGCTTCCTGGAACCTAGCACTCGTCTTGGTACCTAGGAACAATCCCTTATCTTTAAATTCGATGATAACTCGATTGCGCCGTACATCTTGGCGTCCTCTCTCTAGTTTTAGATCACGGATTGATAGCTTACTAATAGCTGCTGAAACAAAAGCTGTTCTGAGCTCTTCCTCGTTGGCAGTCGTTTGGGTGAGATTACGGAATTCATCAACAAAATCTAGTATATCTTTGTTTGTCATATTCGATGTCCAGCGTCTCGCTTAAGCTCTAGTATTATAAGCGCTGCAGACACTAAAGAACAATAGTGATCAAGTAGCAGGGCCGCACTCCCAACCTAAAGCAAATAATTGAGTTAACAATCCGTCATGCTGTGCAAGGATGGTGCCTTTCTGCTAGTTGTACCAAAATTCCCGCGGCAACTCTGCATTTCAAGTTCCAGCTCGTATCTGGAATACCTTTGATGAACCTATTCATCCCTATCCAAGCTCTACATATTGACATGGCTTTGTATAGGAACTACACTTGAATTAACTTAGACGCGTGAATAAGTTTTGATTTGAAAATTAGCAGAGGATGCGTGATGAGGGCGAAAAAATTACTGGCGAATGCGGTCTTTGAAGGTGGTGGAGTTAAGGGGATAGGCCTGGTCGGTGCTGTTGCGGTTGCTGAGGAGCGAGGTTACCAGTGGGTAAACGTGGCTGGCACCTCTGCCGGTGCTATCGTTGCTGCCTTACTGGCTGCAGGCTACAGTGCTGCTGAAATCAGAGGGATACTGGCAGACCTGGACTACAGGGAATTTAAGGATGCCTCTGTACTTGACAGAGTCCCGCTAGTCGGGCAACTGGTTAGTCTGACCTTTGAAAAGGGCATCTACGAAGGTAAATTCTTCGAGGACTGGATTAGAGAGTTACTTCTTAAAAAGAATGTTGAGACGTTTGGCGACCTCATCCTTGACGAATACAAAAGGAACAAACAGTTCCGCTTTAAGCTCAGGGTAATCGCCTCGGATATATCACGGGGTCGATTGCTTGTCTTGCCTCAGGATATAGCTAAATACGGAGTCCGGCCCGAGGACCTCAATGTTGCTGCCGCTATAAGGATGAGCATGAGCATACCCTTTTTCTATGAGGCGGTTTCCCTTAAGAACATGAAGACCAATCAGGTGAGCTATATTGTGGACGGTGGGATATTGAGCAATTTCCCGGTATGGCTATTTGATCCCGATAAGGGAATACCTGAGCGGCCGACCTTCGGCTTTAAACTGGTTGAGCCTGAAGAAGGCACTCCTCACCGGGTGAAAGGGCCTATCAGCCTGCTGACTGCCTTGTTTTCAACCATGATGGAAGCCCATGATGCACGTTATATTGAAGACAAAAACTTTATCCGGACGATACCCATCCCGACACTAGGTATTAAGACGACTGAATTCAACATTCCCCGGAAGAAAAGCGAGGCGCTGTATCAATCAGGGAGACAGGCAGCAAAGAAATTCTTCGATACGTGGAATTTTGCTCAGTATGTTGGACTATACTGGGAAGCTAAGCCTAAGGTGCACAGGAGCCTCCGTCTCTGGTCAAAATTCTAGGGTAGGCTTATCATGGCTTCGATCACCGATAGTTTTTTAACCTGGTGGCTGCGAAAAGGCAGATATAAGTGGTCTCGGCTGCGACGCCGGTTGTGTGAGGCTAAATACAGGGATAAGGAACTGCCAGTGGCTGGTTCTTTGGAGGATATTGAAGGCTGCTTGAAAGAGGTGATATGGTCAATGGATGGGCCTTTGCATCTTTTCGATTCCATTAGCTATCCGCAAACAGTCTGGGCTAAGAAAAAAGATGACTGCGATGGGTTTGCCATCCTGGCAGCGACCTTGCTACAACGGTGGCAGCCTAGCTACTCTCCGGTGTTGATAACGGCTATGCTCCGGCCTATGAGCAGCAGCCACACTGTCTGCGGTTTCCATGCACCCGAGGGGGCATTATGGTTCTTTGACAATAACTCGCTGCGTAAAGGAGATTTTCAGTCGTATGCCGAGGTTGTGGCAAAGGTCAAAGGCAATGCCAGACTAATTTGCTGGGACGTGGTGGAGCCAAACACGCTCCAAACGATAGAATTTCATAGAGAGTGATGAAGCGACTGCGCATAAATGGCCCATCAGAAGGGAGGAACTTAAAATGTCACAGAATCTGCGGATAGCAACATTCAATTGTGAGAACCTCTTCAGCAGGCCACGAATCTTCGCTGAGAAAAAGGAACGTTCATTGGAGCTGCTCGGTTATGTTTCGCTCCTTCAAGAGGAGCTAAGTAAGGACGTATTTGACCACAAGCATATTAACGAATTAAAAAAGAAGCTCAGTGGCTATATAACCATCAACGATGTGCGTGGCAAACACGATAAGGTTGCTGGTGCCGGGCAGTGGTTAGGCTGGGTCGAGTTCACCCGTCACAAGGCTGACGATGTTGCCGTAGAAAACACAGCGCGGGTAATCAGCGACATCAATGCTGATGTGATATGCTTGATAGAGGTGGAGAGCCGACCTATACTTCAAAAGTTCCACGACGATTTGCTTCTAAAACAGTTTCTTCAGCCAGCGGGAAAATCCAGCTATGAATTTATACTCCTTATCGATGGTAACGACGAACGCGGCATAGACGTAGCCGTTATGTCGCGTTTACCCATTTCATGGGTTCGTAGCCACATACATGAAAAAACAGAATACAACGGGAAAGTGGTACCGATATTCTCCCGTGACTGCCTGGAGGTACAGATTGAACTGTCCGAGGAAAGACGACTGCAACTGATGGTGAACCACTTCAAGTCGATGGGGTATAGTCCGGAGAACGACCCTCAAAGTAACCGGCGCCGTAGAGAGCAAGTCGAGCGAGTAGCCGAACTGGTTAGCGAGCATAATCTACAGGCAGAATATGTCGTCGTGGCCGGGGATTTTAACTCTGATGCAACCAGTCCCTCGCTATCGCCGCTACTAGAGAAAGAGGGGCTATATAATGTCAATCTCAAATTGGAGACTTCTCAGCGAGGCACTTATCGGACAGGCAAGAAACAACTCGATTACCTGCTCGTCTCGGATGCCCTCAAAAGTGCGTTGCAGGATGTTTATATCGAGCGGCGTGGCACATATTCCAGAAGGTGGTTAACATACGACACTGTAACCGGGCGCCGGACAGAAGCTTCCGACCATAGTGCAGTTGTTGCGAATTTCCGCCTTGCGTGAAAGCCTTCTCATCACCAAGACCACTACTTTTGCCGCCCCCAAATCCATCGGCCTTGTCAAAGTGGTTCACAGCCACGAAGTCCCTGAGATAGTCGCTCTGCCTATTAGCGGCAGCAGCGAATGTCACACGAGTGGATTGACGACGAGGTTAGAGAGAACTGAATACCTCGTCAGATTGTCAAACTGGTATAACTCATGCTACATCTATCGGTCCGCCAAACCAAATAATTTTTTAGAATATTACCGGGACTGCTCGTATGTAGTATAATCAAGATAGGAAGTTGGGTGGTCGAATGGGTAGATTTCGTAGGGAAACAAGAAGGTTTAAGCGTCGCGCTATTAATTCTCTGCTGCTGGCAATAGAATTATTTAATCGTCCTCACGAAGTCGGCAGGACGGAAGCAGTTCTAATTCTGTTACAGCACTCGTTCGAGATGCTCTTGAAAGCTGCTATCTACGAGGCAAGAGGAATCGTATCGGAGAGTAAGGGGAGCTTCGCATATCGGTTTGACAAGTGTATAGGGATAGCTAAAGGTGACCTGCATGTGTTAGATGAAGACGAATCAAGAACCCTCTCGATTCTGGATGGCTTAAGAGATTGTTCTGCTCATAATCTGATAGACCTATCCGAACAGGCTCTCTATATTCACACACAGGCCGCAGTCACTCTCTTCGATCGATTGTTAGATTCTGTTTTTAGTGAACGGCTAGCTGATCACATGCCAACCAGAGTGTTGCCTATAACAACAAGTCCGCCGAAGGACATGATTACCTTTATGGACACTGAATTTACACAAATTCAAGAGTTACTTCATCCAAGAAAGAAGCGTAAGGCCGAAGCAAGAGGCAAACTACGTCACCTAATGATCATGGAATCAAATCTGGTGGGAGACAGCAAACAGCCGACCGATCGAGATGTCAGCCGTGTAATGCAGCGCGTGAAAAAAGGGGATACCTGGCAAAGATTATTTCCTGGGATTGCTATGCTTCGTTTGGATACCCAGGGGCATGCGCTCACGATTTCCCTTCGCTTCACTCGCCAACCGGAGGCAGCCCCTGTTCGTCTAATAAGGGAAGGTGAGCCAGACTTCGAACAAGCAACTTTAGTGCGTGAAGTTAACCTTTTGGACCGGTATTCAATGAGATTAAACGACTTAGCTCAAAGCCTAGGTTTGACTTCTCCACGTACTTTGGCCTTGGTGCGCCACTTGAAACTACAAGGAGAACCTGCGTGCTACAAAGAGTTCCGATTATCAAAGTCTTCTATATACAAGCGGTATAGTCCTCAAGCTTTGTGTCGGCTTAGAGAGGCCTTATCCATTGTAGACCTACAAAAGGTATGGGAGAAGTGCGGCTCGCGTGTCAGAAGAGCCGCTGAATAGAATTTCCTAGCAATGTATGGCATTCGATAATGCGGGCTTCCAAAGCTGGTACCTCTAACAATCAGCCAAAAGGTTCAATCATCTTGTGGTTAGAGGCTTATCATAGTGGATGCTGGATTGATAACCGTATGATTGCTGGTTTCTACGACTGGATAGAGAGTGTAATTGAGGTGATAGAGCTGCGACCGGTGGAGTGAGCATACAGAAAACTTAGGTATTACAAGAAGAAGATTCGCTTAGAAGTTACTGTTCTTGCTAACAGGAATTTTATGACGTGTGGCAACAAAGTATCTTGCGCGTGCGCGCTATGATTCTCGATAGCATTGGTCATTCTAGTCTACTAGCCCATAACGCGCGAATTTAGAGTATGAAGACTTTAACGTTTAGTTCCCCTTTTTCCATATCGGCGTAGCCCTCCTCATACCCTCGAGTTGAGTTCAGCCATGCAAATTCCTTTGAGCCTGTTTGGAAGGTTAAGGCTCCTTTAATGGCACGGCGCCCCTCTGGGGTGTCCGTGGCGAACGCTGAGACTTCAATGGAAATTCGGTCGCCCCCATCTGTGGTGATAACGCCGTGAACGTGCAGAAGCCCTACGCGATCGGGACGAATTAGCAGATAGTCTACTCCATCGAGCTTGCCGCTTATCTTTGGCCCACTTACATCCCCAGTAAAGGCGAAGTTGATTCTCCATCCCTCGGGTACAAAGCCGATATCCACACCGGGCAGAAGCTTCACTTTTGCCTCATAAAGGAGTTCTCCTTGCATTCGAACCCACCCTGATTTTTTCAACACTCTGTGACTTTAAGATTTAGGCTTATACCCGAACCCTTGGAACTCTGCCCAACCCCTGTAAGCGTACTCCATATGTTCCTTGTACTTGTTGCTACAAAAGCCCAACGTGATTGTGTTATTGACTGCTTCGGCATTCCAGAGATTAGCCTTACTGCTGAGTCTCCTGATGTGCCTGACCTATAATAATTGGGATTTTCCATTTCAACTCGCGATCAGGTATCCTGATCCCTCTCGCTCTTGTCACCAATAATATACCCATGGCACCTGGTAGTCAATTTCAATATCCTTGGTAATATTTCTGCTTTCTGCGTATGCCATGCTCCCACATAACACGAAACATCGTTCTGTGCCGCTTAAACCTTTTATACCCGCCTAGCTGGTTAGAGAGCGTGATTTTCATTAAGCAGCTTGGTAATCGGAGAGAATTGCGCGTGCTGGGCTCGCAAGTCACTCGGTTGCAAATGGATATACTTCTGTGTTGTCAATAAACTGGAATGTCCTAGGATTTCTTTTAGGATGTAGGCATTTGCACCGTCAGCCACAGACATAGTCGCGAAGGTATGCCTGAATATGTGGGGTGAGCATTTCACACTTTGTAGTCCAGCGCGTGCGGCAAGACGTCTCAATAACTGCTGCACGCAGTTTACAGAGACACATTCCCCATCGGATTTTAGGAATAAGTATGGGGAAGGTTCTTGTTCTAGCCTTGGACGGAAGGTTTTAAAATAACGCCGCAGTTGCCTCCTCGTTTCGCTGCAGAAGGGGACAATGCGCTCTTTCTGGCCCTTGCCGACTATCTTAATTAGGCCACGGACAAAATCAATATTATCGATCTTTATTCTGACGAGCTCGGATATTCTCATACCCGTGTCAAGTAATAGCAGCAAAATAATAGAGTTCCTGGCCCCGACAGCAGTTGATTTATCAATCAAGGTAAGTAGCTTTCTCACTTGGTCAAGGGTCAGGGTTGGGATTTGTTTTTGCGGCACTTTAGGAAGTGGATACCCGGCCAGCGAGTTTTTCTCGATTTGTCCTTCGTCAAAGAGCCAACTGAAGAAGGCTTTTATTGCTCTAACATGGCCTTGAACTGAATGTGGCGATAATGTCCCTTGCACAGACTTAATGTGTGGCCTGCCAGACCATCTGCTGCTGGTTTGCAGGTGCGATATGTAGGCCCTAAGTTCGTCCTTCCCTAATTCTTGAGCTGGTTTTAGAAGGCCGTGTGAGCGCAGAAAAACAAAATATCTGTTCAAGATTTCGAGGTACCACGAGATAGTCTTGGAACTTCTGTTTGCTGTCTCCAGACTCAATTTGTAGTCATCTAAGAGATGATTGAACGCAGTCTCATACGGAGGCTCATTGATCACTTTCGGCGTCGTGACTACCATATCCACACCTATAAAAAAGGCGATGAAGCATATCAGCCTGTGGTCATTAGTAGCCACAGTGCCGAGAACTCCATCGCCTTTTCTGTTTCTATCGTCGGCGATTTCACAGACTGCTATTCTATTGTTACATATATTGTAAACCGAAACTTAGACCAATTCAAGTCTGGCTACTCGGGTCTTTGTGACTGGGTCAATCCGATTCAAGTGGAAAGCCAGTACACACTCTCTTGAACGTGGAGTCGTTGTTGACCGAGTTGCAATATTAACACGGTCAACCGGTTCCGTAAGTAAGCATATTTTCAAATTGCGTGTTAGACTTTCTTGTAATTGAGATAGCCCCTTATTGCTGATCTGATCAGATGGCGTAGGTCGTTCGATAGCAGTAGGTCCGGCTGCGATGAAATTATGGGGCCAAAGCTCGGATAAGTCTTGACTAGGTTCTGCAGCGTAATGACGTCCAGTTGAATTTCGGAGTCAGTCAGGTCTCTTAGGACTTTGCGCATATACTTTTTGACCGCCCACAGACAATTTGGCTTTAGATGTGGTGGTACACCTAAGTCATCCATTTCCTTGCTAATGGCCATGCCTACAACTACCATGAAGGTACCAATAGCCTGATTCCTATCGGTCATAGCCGCCTCATTGAACTTACCAACAGCTTGGTTTATGTCACTCATAGCTACCTCCTTTCTAATAATAATAATTATGCTGACCACGCAATGGTTGCCGAGGGTATATATTGTTTCTCATCTCACTGCACCTAAATACTTGCGTCCTATTTGTAGCGGTTTGAAACTGCAATTAGTGAACGAACGCTCAGGCTCTGGGCAAGGTTGTCTACGGGTGAGTAGCGCTGATGCTGTTTCTTTATATCTATAGCGAATAGGTTGATATATGTCCGAACGGATGCCAGGCTCGTATGCCCCAAAATTTTCTGTAGGGAGAAAATGTCGCCGCCGTTGAGTAGATAATTTTTAGCGAAAGTGTGCCGGAATGTATGCGGCGAGCAGCGGACCCCGGTGACACCAGCTTTTTTGCCGCATCGTCTAAGCATCTGCTGGATGCCGTTCCTAGTTAGTGGTAGTCCTTTGTCATTGAGGTATAACTTTTTCTCACTGTCGGTCAAGGGCTTAGGTCTGTAGGTGTAGATATATTTCCACAGCACTTTCTGCGCTAGGCTGCCGATGGGCACTGTCCTTTCTTTGCCTCCCTTGGCTCCCCTGATCGTTATGAAGCCTTCAGTTAGATTCAGATCGTCGAGGTCGATGGCTATCAGTTCGGAGACGCGTATGCCTGAGTCGAGAAGCAGTAGCAGGATAGACAAATTGCGGCAGCCGATACCATCTGTCCTACGGCAGAGATCTACGAGGCGTTTTATATGGTCGACGGTAAGGGTGTCGATAATCTTGACCGGAGCTCTGGGGACGGGTATTGCGGTCATGGGATTGTAGTTGACATAATCTTCTCTAATAAGCCAGGAGAAAAAAGCCTTGAGTGTGCGGACATAACCCTGTACTGTAGCAGGGGAGAGGGCCTTACCGGTGTGTGGTGTTCTGACCTCTGTCTGCAGATACCTGATGAACTGCCTAATGTGGCTCTTATCGATGTACTGCAGTTCTGTGGGTAATTGGCGCTGCTCCAGGAATCTGTTGAGCACAGCCAAAAACGATATATACCATTCAATGGTCTTTGGGCTTTTGCCTTCGGCATGGCACGAGAGCCTGAAGCCCTGGATAAGGTTTTCCAGGTCTAGACTGTCCCTGTTCATTTTCACCTCCCTGAAAATCAGGTTGACACCTGTCGCTAGAGTCAGGTTGACAACTTTTTGCGGGCAACAAAAAATCGGCCCGATTCCGAGCCGATTCTAACTAGATACAGATTCTAGACCTGTCGCTTAGGCTATATATTGTGTGTTGGTAGGCCGTACAGGATTCGAACCTGTGACACCCTGATTAAAAGTAATAAGCATGATGTCCCGCCTAGTCCCATCAGATAGCATTTGTTCTTTTCCTGTCTGATATTGATGGCCATTTCGTATCTGGCTGTACCACCCTGTGCTTCTGAGTGCCAAACAGTTTGTCGGCAAAATGTCGGCAAAAAACCAGGCTACCACCCCAAACTCGCACTCATTGGTTTAGACAATGAAGGTTACTTTTTTGTTTTAAAAGTAAGCCCCATCACTAAAAGGACAACACTCGTCAAGATACATACTCCTGAAATGACCAACATACTGATTGGTATCCATCTTAGCGTATGTGAGAATATCAGACGAATCATAAATCCAGTCAACAGCCCGGTAGTTACAACCATGCTGATTATGAATCCGAGAGCGGCAAGGGATACGCCCAAGAAGAGATAGATTTTCTTGGTTTTCATCCTGCACAATACTAAATTAAACCCCCGGATCAGTCAAGAATAATATATTAGGGGAGTTTGCGGCGCCTTGAGAAGTTAACATTAAGATTTCCTAATAGATGTCAATGGCCATTCATTTGACCTCCTTGTGACTCTGAGATAGACTATTTCTGGGAGATGGCCATGGCTTCTACAGGCTGAGGAGCTTTGGCTGCCTCGTTCGTCCTGTAA
>Ga0194112_10002911_pt1 | contig 24192 bp, 27 predicted proteins | sample TA2MahC400mmetaG_FD_146191 | JGI IMG/M metagenome (GOLD analysis project Ga0194112, IMG submission 146191) | Freshwater microbial communities from Lake Tanganyika, Tanzania - TA2015016 Mahale Deep Cast 400m | ecosystem: Environmental > Aquatic > Freshwater > Lake | place: Tanzania: Lake... | reverse complement strand
AGGGCATTTTTACCATCGACTGTAATCATGTTTATGGTGATGTTTGCATAAAAGGGTATCCCGTCTTTGCGTTTTAATAAAACCTCATAATTTCTGACATATCCATTACTCTGTAATTCTTTCAGGAGCGCTTTCCGATCTTCAGGATTCTGATATAAATTTATTACATTAAAGTTCAAGAGATCCTCTTTTGTGTATCCAGTTATTTCAGATATTACTTCATTATATGCCAGTAACTTACCTTCTAATGTGGAAACCCCTATGCCTAAGGGCGCATTTTCAAAAAGAATGCGGAATTTCTCTTCACTTATCCGCAGCGCATCCTCTGCCCGTTTGCGTTCGGTAATGTCAGTAGCGATATGAATTATTTTCTGAATATTCCCCATTTCATCAAACACAGGTGTGCATGAGACGTGAAATACTCCGCCAAGGGCTTCTACATCCATATATCTCTCTTCAAGTTTTGATGAGGAAAACATCTTCGTGAACGGGCAGGTTGCCGGCGGTTCGCTTGTATTATGAAAGATTTCATAGCATTTCCTGCCGATCAGCTCTTCTGCGGAATGTGACCCTACTGCTTTTACAGTAGCCTTGTTTACCGAAAGAATATTGTATTGTGCGTCAAGTATTATTGTTGGATAACCTATGGACTGAAAGATATCCTCCCAATCACGGTGGACTTTTCGGAGTTCTTCACGCTTTTCCTCAAGTTCCCGCACCTTTTTGTCCAGTTTCCGGGCCAAAGCTTCTATCTGCATTCTGTCCAGTTCTGTGCTGTGATCTCCGCCAGAGGCCGCTCTGGCACAGGAAGATGCCTGGCCTGATATTCTTCAATTACTTTTCTGATTGCATTGAAAAATTTTTCCGGTTCCATCGGCTTTATGAGAAAACGCGATGCTCCAAGAGATATGGCCAGTTCTTCATCCTTTTTATCAGTATAAGTGGCTGTATAAAAAACAAAGGGGATATGGCGAAGACGTTCATCAGTCTTTATCCTGCGGCACAATTCGAAACCATCCATTTCCGGCATCATGATATCAGATATTATCAAATCAGGAGACGATGGAATAGCTTTTTCGAGCGACTGGACGCCATTTGTAGCGCTCTCAACAGTATATCCCTGGCTCAGAAGCGCACGCTCAAGAAAAACCCTTGAGTTAACGTCATCCTCTACGATCAATATCTTCATCTAAAAATACCTTTCATATCCCTTTTTAACCCCTCCAGTCCTCCCCTTAAGTTAAGGAGAGGTGAAGGTGGGGTTATGTCCGACATGTATCTTTATGCTGTTTCACCGGTCATGATCCAATAAAAATATAGATTATATTTTACCTTCAACAATGCTGATTGCCAGATTGCTCAGATATTGCTTGATCGTCAAGTTTGGTAAAGGTTTTATCCATTTTATTTCAGCATCAATAATCGTATAATCAAACTCGGCAAGTATTTTGGCAACAATGAGAGGTGAGATGCCGGCAGCCTTGCTCCCGGCGTCAGTCAATGCTGTCTTAATACTTAGCCCATCATTCAGAAGTACAAACACATCAACTATATCTTTGGGCAGTGTTCTGTCAACTATCGCAGTTATCTTATTCGCAAATATATTTTCCCTTGAATCTATCATGCCGAGAACCGGATGGTTTACCATTTGACCGATATGTGAGGGCACATCATTTATCAGCTCAATCTTTAATCTCTCATTACCGACAAAAATACGATAAAAATGTTCGCCTTTGTAGTCTGTTTCAGCGTCACCGAATACCTTTTGCAGTTTTGCTAACTGAGTTTCTGAAATCCTCCGGAACTCTGCATGATCGTTAACAAAAAAGTCCAGATCATCAGAATACCGGTGATTGTAATATCCCCTTGAAAGAGCAGTGCCACCTGTCAGATAAAAAGGTGATTCCCGGAATACAGATATAACCATGTCCTGCAAAGGATACAGCACATTATTGTAATATTCTGCAAGCAAAATCCATTCCCTCTTTTATTTCTTTGAATCTTACGAACTTTCTTGCATCTCCCCATAAACCGCATAAAGTTCTGGGATCAATTATTTTTACAATCTTGAACCAGTTTACACTCTCAAGAAGCCGTGCTACACAAAACCCTCTTTCAGGCCATTTACGTGCGCTTCGTCCCTCTATGATTGCAAGGAAATCCTCGGGTGTAAGATTTAAATCCCACAAACACTGCTTAAGTGTTCGTCTATGTTCTTCAGACAATTCACTCTTTTTCATATTTGTCATAAAGAATTATACCTTAATCCTCCTCTACAATCATTATCTTCATCTGAAAATGCTCCTAATCTGTCATCCCCGCAATCCGCCGAAGGCGGAGCGTCGGGAATCTTTCCTTGAAGAAGGATTCCGGACCGGTCCTCGACAAAGCGAGGACAAGAACCGGAATGACATTTTCATTGCCCTTTGTGAAAAAGTTACGATACATATTCGACATTGAAGTATAGGTGGATCATTATATCATATATAAAAATTATTGCAAAATGCAGCCGCTTACGGGGTAGGACATCAGCTACACACCGTGTCTTCTTAAATCCTTTTCAGAAAGCCCGAAATAATGTCCCACCTCGTGTATTAGTGTCTTGGTAATCTCTTCCATAAGCTCTTTTTCTGATGAACAGAGACTTTCGATATTTTTTTGAAAAAGGATTATCTTATCGGGCATTGGATAGGGTATATCAAAAAACCCTCCCTTCCTTGTATAGGGGACACCCCTGAAAAGCCCAAGAAGTAATTCCTTTGAGCCTGTAAGTCTTCTGTCTGCTCTTGATGGCTGGTCTTCAGCTATAACGGTTATATTCGTAAAGTATTTTCTAAATTCTTCAGGCAACTCTTCAAGTGCCTTTTCAACAAGCCTGTCAAAATCAGCTCTGCTCACACGGTAGGGCATTAATTTCAGTCTGTTATGAGCCTTACTTCCTCATCTCTCCGCCTGTCTTTTCTATTACATAATTAACAAGGGAATCATGAATATCTGCAATTTCATCATCAGTAAGAGTTCTACTTTTTGACCTGTATATAATATTGAATGCGATGCTTTTCTTCCCTTTCTGGATGTTTTTACCTTTGTAAAAATCAAATATCGTAACCTCTTCTATAAGTTCAGAAGGAAAAGTCCTGATAATCTTTTTAATTTCAGAAGCGGCGATATTTTCATCAACTACAAGAGCGATATCACGCTCCACACAGGGATACCTGGGAATTTGAACGAATTTTATAGAGTCAGGTATAAGTGCTAAAAGAAGGTCAAGGTTGAGCTCAAACAGGACAACCTCCGGCTTTTGCTTTTTCAGGTTAAGGCGTTCGACTACTCCTGGTGCAAGTATTCCAAGATATCCAATATGAGAACCTGAAACATATATGTCAGATGACTGACCCTTGTGGAGAAATGGCTCTGAACATGGGACAAAGGAATATTCATTTATCCTCAACTCTCCAAACACAGACTCCAATGCACCTTTTGTGATAAAAAATCCATGCACATCATCTCTCCACAAAGAAGGAGTTTTATCACTATACAATAATCCTCCAAGCCTTAATTCCTCTAAGGGGAGTTCACGTTGAATATTCTCAAAAGCCTTTGATATCTCAAAAACTCTTATATCTTTTATCCCCCTATCAAGATTGTAGGTAAAGTTTTCGATCAGGGCAGGAGTTAGTGTTGTCCTCAGTAAAGATTCTTCCTGCCTCAAAGGATTTTTTATCGCAATAGTATTTCGCCTTCTATCATTCTCAGGGATTTCAATTGTATCAAGACTTGTCGGACTCATAAAACTATAATTAATAATTTCTGTAAAACCTTCTTTCCTCATTGCTTCCCTTACACTGTGTACATTCATTATTTTTTTATTTAACTGACCTGAAGAAAGAGGACTCCTCGGATTCCTTGCCGGAATTTTGTTATAACCATAAATTCTTGCAACCTCTTCAGATACATCACTATCTGTCTGAATATCACGTCTGTGTGCAGGAGGATAGACAATAAAAACATCCTCTTTATCCTCTGTGCTGATACCAAGTCTTCGCATAATTTCACGTATCTCAGCAGGTGAAAGATTTGTTCCTAATATTCTGTTTATTTTTTCATATCTTATCTCGACAGGGTTAGAGACATATTTCACAGGATAGGCATCTATTATTTCATAAAGAGTTCCTCCGGCAATCTCCTTTATCATGAGAGCTGCCCTATTTAAAGCATTCTCAAGAAATTCTATGTCAGTTCCCCTTTCGAATCTGTAAGAGGACTCGCTTATAAGACTCGATTTCTTAGATGTCCTTCTGATAGAAAAAGGTTCAAAGTAGGCGCTCTCAAGAAAGATATCCTTTGTAGTATAGACAACCTCTGTCTCCGAACCACCCATGATGCCTGCAATTGCAATTGGACTAACATTGTCCCATATAAGCAGCGCGTCCCGGGGGAGATTTCTTTCAACACCATCGAGAGTCACAATGCTATTATTCTTGCCTGCAATCGCAACCTTGATCTTTTTATTTTTAAGCGTGTCGGCATCAAATGCATGGAGCGGATGCCCAAACTCTAAAAGCATATAATTTGTAATATCAACAACGTTATTTATAGCCCTTATTCCGCACTTTTCAAGCCGCCGCTTGATCCATTCCGGCGATTCAGAAATTGTCACATCTTTGATGAGCCTGCCAGTATATCTATTGCAAAGTTCTGGATTCAAAATCTCAATGGAAAAATCAGAAAGTGGTGTTTCACCCTTAATCTCATATGGTGGGATTTTGAGTGGAATAGTAAATGCAGCAGATACTTCTCTTGCAATGCCTAATATACTGAGACAGTCAGGTCTATTTGGTGTGACATTGACTACAAGAACCGGATCACCCATTACAGATTCTATCGCCTCGACTTCGAGACCTATCATGGTAAGTGTGTCTGCCACCTCCTCAGGAGTAGCAGAAATATCAACAAACTCTTTTAACCATTCAAACGGTACACGCATCTCTATGAAATCCTAAACTCCGTAAAAACCATTTTTAACTCGATATTCCCTGTAGTCTTGCTACAGGGTTTCCTTATTTGTCATTCCGCACTTGATGCGGAATCCAGTTTCTTTGTTTTTTCTGGATTCCTGCTTCCGCAGGAATGACAGCATACCATGGTTACAAATATATTTAGATACCCTGCGCTGTGGTCTTGCCGCAGGGTTGTTCATTAAACGGATTTATTTTAGCATCCTGAATTCCCATTTAAAACTGCCTCAAAAATCGAATGTCATTCTCAAAAAATAGTCTTATATCGTCAATTGAATATTTGAGCATTGTCAGCCTTTCTACACCCATACCAAAGGCAAACCCCGTATATAACTCAGTATCATATCCAACCACCTCAAATACCTTCGGATGGATCATCCCTGCTCCTAATATCTCAAGCCATCCTGTATTCTTGCATACCCTGCACCCTTTACCAGAACAGAAGTTACAACCGATGTCTATCTCTGCGCTCGGCTCTGTAAATGGAAAATAACTCGGCCTGAACCTGACAGGTGTTTCTACACTAAAAAAGCTATGGATAAATAATTCCAGAACGCCTTTGAGATCACTAAAGGCAATATCTGTATCAACCATGAATCCCTCTACCTGATGAAACATTGGTGTATGAGATATATCCGCATCACACCTGTATACTTTACCCGGAGCAATAACTTTCAGAGGTGGGTTCCTTTTCTCCATAACTCGTATCTGGACAGGTGAAGTATGAGTCCTCAGGATAACGTCATCAGAAATATAAAATGTATCCTGCATGTCTCTTGCGGGATGATCTTTTGGTATATTGAGTGCTTCAAAATTATAATAGTCGAGTTCTACCTCCGGTCCTTCTTCAACCTCAAATCCCATTGACAGGAATATATTCACAATTTCATAAAGGACTTTATTGATAGGGTGTTCTCTGCCAAATGACACAAATTTGCCCGGAAGGGTTATATCTATCGTCTCTGAAAGAATACGCTTTTTATGTTCCTCTTCTTTGAGGCGATCCTCTATCTTCTTTAAATCGTCATCAATAAAACTTTTTACTTCATTAACTGCCTTGCCGAATTCAGGTCGTAACTCAGGAGAGATTGATGAAAGGGTCTTGAGTTTTGATGTCACAAGACCCTTCTTCCCTAAGTATCGTATCCTTAATTGTTGAAGTTCACTTATAGAGGTAACTGATTGTGATTCTTCAAGAAATAATTTTTTTAGAGAAAAGATGTCATCCACTTTTATTTCTAATTTTTCACTTTCTCGACAAGCTGACTGAAAGCAGATGGATCATTGTAAGCCATATCAGCAAGTGCCTTTCTGTTTAACGTAATATTTGCCTTTTTCAGTCCGGATATAAACTGGCTATACGTAAGCCCTAATGCACGTACCGCAGCATTTATCCTGATAATCCAGAGAGCACGAAATTCTTGCTTCTTTGCTTTACGATCCCTGTATGCATACTGAAGTGCCTTGTCAACCGCCTCTGTAGCTACCCGATAGAGACGGCTTTTCGCACTGTAATAGCCTTTTGCCCTTTCTAATACCTTTTTTCTTCTTCTTCTTGTCTTGAATCCACCTTTTGCCCTTGGCATCTATTCCTCCTTCGCTCATGATACATGATTCACGATGCATGATTCATGATGACTCTTTCGTCTTTTTATCCTGCATCTTGTATCATGCATCATACATCTTCTACTTATATGGCAGCAGTCTCTTCACATGGGTATATTCAGCATCTGAGACCAGAGATGCTTTTCTGAGTCTTCTTGTCCTTTTCGCAGATTTACCTGTGAGGAGATGGCTCTTATACCCACTCCACCTCTTTATTTTCCCAGTACCTGTAACTTTAAACCTTTTAGCAGCCCCTCTATGGGTCTTTATCTTTGGCATTCAATCCCCCCAGTAAAAGTGAAAAGTTGAAAATTGAAAGTTAAAAGTTTTAGAAGAATTCTGAACTTATAACGTTTAACTCATAACTCATAACTTATTTGTCATTTTGGTGCGATCACCATTGTGATGTGATTACCCTCAAGTTTGGGTATTTGTTCAATAGTAAACTTTCCTGTGAGTAATTTTTGTATCTTCTCAAATACCTTCATGCCCAGTTCAGGTCTTATAATTTCTCTCCCCCTAAAAAACATTGTTATCTTTGCCTTATTACCCTCATCAAGAAAACGCCTTATATTTTTCACCTTCAATTCAAGGTCGTGTTCGGTGATCTGTTGCCTGATCTTAATTTCTTTTACCTCTATTGTTTTTCTCTGCGTTTGCTTTTTGCTTAATTGGTATCTATATTTCCCAAAATCAAGTATCTTACAGACTGGCGGGTTAACATTCGATGCTACCTCGATAAGGTCAAGGCTTCTCTCATCAGCGATCTTCAATGCATCACTCAGTGGCATAACACCAAGTTGTTTCCCGTCAATATCTATAAGTCTTACCTCCTTAGCCCTGATTTGCTCGTTGATCCTTATATCTCTTGTTATACTCTCACCTCCTGAAATTAAATTTCCAAAATTTTATTCTTTATCCTGTCTTTTATTATATCGATAAATTCCTCTATCTTCAGTGGCCCAATGTTTTCACCACTCCGCTTTCTCAAGGTCAGCTTTTGTTCAGAAACCTCTTTGTCGCCTATTATAACCAAATAGGGCACTTTTCTCATAGTGGCATTCCTGATTTTATAGCCAATTTTTTCATTTTCGAGATTCAACGAAGTCCTTACACCTTCTGATTTTAATCCCTCTGAGATTGTGACTGCATAATCAGAGTGCCTCTCTGCAATGGTGAGAACCTCAACCTGAACAGGTGAAAGCCATAAAGGGAACGCCCCTGCATAATGCTCTATCAATATTCCAAAGAATCTCTCCAAAGAACCCATTAATGCCCTGTGTATCATTATAGGTCTGTGATCTTTCCCGTCACTCCCCCTATACGTCATATCAAACCGCTCAGGGTTATTGAAATCAACCTGTATGGTACTACACTGCCACGGCCTATTGAGAGAATCTTTGACTTTTATATCTATCTTGGGTCCATAGAACACACCTTCTCCTGTATCTATGTCATAAAGAAGTCCTTTTATCTCAAGTGCCCTTTTGAGGGCATTTGTTGACCTTTCCCAGTTGTCAAGGGTTCCCACATATCTTTCTGGCTTTGTCGAAAGGTAGATGTCGTAATGATCAAAACCAAAAATCTTGAGTATGAAAAGAGTAAAATCAAGCACAGTTAATATCTCATCCTCTATCTGGTTTTCCATGCAGAATATATGTGCATCATCCTGTGTAAACCCTCTCACACGTAAAAGTCCATGGAGAACACCAGAACGTTCGTATCTATACACAGTTCCTAACTCTGCGTATCGTACAGGGAGTTCCCTATAACTCCTTAATGACGTTTTATACACATGAATATGAAATGGACAATTCATGGGTTTAATCTCATAGTCTATCCCCTCAATCTCCATTGGAGAATACATATTCTCTTTGTAAAAATCGACGTGGCCACTCTTCCTCCACACATCCAGTTTTGCAATATGAGGCGTATAAAGGATTTTATAACCTGCCTTATAGTGCTCATCAAGCCAGAAATCTTCTATAGTCCTTCTTATCAATGCACCTTTGGGGTGCCAGATGATAAGTCCTGCGCCTATCTCTTCACTCATACTGAACAGGTCGAGTTCCTTGCCAAGCTTCCTGTGATCTCTCTTCTTCACCTCCTCAAGGAAAAGAAGATATTCCTTTAAATCGTTTTCATCTGTAAATGATGTGCCGTAAATTCTCTGGAGCATCTTGTTTTTTTCATTTCCACGCCAGTACGCACCTGCAACACTGAGCAATTTAAATGCAGAAACCTGTCCTGTTGAATCAATATGAGGTCCCCTGCAGAGGTCTATAAATCCACCCTCTTCATAGAGAGATACTTCTTCATCCTCTATCTCATTGAGAAGCTCAACCTTATAATTTTCACCCACACTTTTAAAGAGATCAATGGCTTCTTCCTTTGGAACTATCTTGCGCACAAATACATTATTCTTTTTTATAATATCGGTCATTTTCTTTTCTATTGCAGCAAGATCCTCAGGTGTGAAGGTTCTCTCTATATCGAAATCATAATAAAAACCATCGTCTGTGGCAGGACCTATTGCGAGCTTTGCGTCAGGAAAAAGCTCTTTTACCGCATGGGCCATTATATGAGAAGTGCTATGCCTGTAAATCTCCCTTTCTTCCTCAGCATTAAAATTGATAACCTTAATTCAAAACCTCCTGCTATAGTGCACCGTCAGTCTTTCTTCATCTTTTGAGATGACCACTATCATACATAATCTTATTCCCCAATTTCAATAATATTGACCTGCACAGATACCTATCATTACTTCATAAAATATCTCATGCCCTCACTTGCCCTTTTATGTGAGGGTGAGAGACGTAATGCTTTTTTGAAACTATTTCTGGCCCTTGCCTCGAAACCCAGATCGAGGTATACATATCCTAATTCAGCTAAACAGTCGGCATTAATCGGGTCAATCTTGAGTGCCTTCTGGAGTGCTCTTCCAGCATCCTTATATCTTTTTAGTTTTTCCAGAGATAATCCATAGTAATAGTGGTAGTTTGCTATAGAACTGTCGAGATAGACTGACTGGCCAAAAAGCTCTGCTGACCGAGTAAAGTTTTTATTCCTGAACTCATTCATTGCTTCCTCAAATCGTATCTTTGCAAGCTCAATATTAGATGTTTTCTGAACTGTTTTAGAGGAAATTTGACTGTCGTACTGCTTTTTCTTTTCAGGGTCTGAGAGTGTCGCATATGCTTCCGTGATAAAATAAAAGATTGTATTCAATTGAGATTTAAGAAGATCAGAGTCAAGGTAAGTATACCTGTCAGGATGGAACTCCTTCACTATTTTATGGTATGCCCTTTTAATCTCATCAAACGATGCAGATTCTCTGAGACCAAATATCTCATAATATCCTGTATTTTTGAATGTAGTGTATGTGGTCTCTATTTTATTTATGATTTCCTGTGGCACTGCTCTTCTCAGTTTTTTGTCAATATCCTCATCAGATATTTCTTCCGGGTTAATACTTGTATGCTTCAATTCACTTTTTGAGTCTCCACTATCAATTATCCGTGTGCTTAAAAGCGCATAAAGGATTTTACGTGTGTCAAATTCGTTATGATGGGATAACAGGAGAATATCCTTTATTGATGTTTTCCCATCAATGTAAGAAACAACCTCTCTGCCTGCATCATCCAATGTTATAGACTGGAAAAGGTTTAAAGGATCTGGTGAAAAGCACATGAGAGAATTATCAGACAGTTGTAAAAGGTTCTCAATTTTTCTCAATTTATGAGGTTCACTTATCCTTTTAATCCCTTTATATATAAGATTTACTGGGGAGAGCTTGAGAGTAATGACTTTATCGGAAATCTGGCATTCTTTAAATTCGAAACTTCCGTTTTCAATCCCAAAAAGGCTCATAATTATCTCCTCTGACTGGTGTCTCACAGCCCAGACAAGTTGTGCTGGTTTTAAATATCCAAGTTCAATAAACAGCGTGCCGTGCTTCTTGTCGATTTTTTTTGAAACATTTTTGAAATGTGAATATTGCGTAGAATTGATTTTTCCTTCTCTGAGGAGGATTTCTCCAAGGTCGTCATCACTCTGGTTCGATTCAGAAAATATCACCTCTCCATCTTTTACATAAACTTTTTTAAGAAGGGGCCCATTTCTTACTTCCAGTATGCCTGTCACCCTCCTTCGCTGGAGCCCGATAAAGACATCTGCAAGAATGTAGTCCCTGAGAAGGCCGTGCAATGAACCAATCTTTTTTATCCCGACCCTCACACCTGGACCTGTCCTTCTTAACCAGACTATTTCTCCTTCTGTGCGAATAGCAGGTTCAGATAGTGTAAGGGTTAAAACTTTTCCTTCAGTAACAGGAAGAGAACCTTCAACGATAATCCCTATACCGCTGGCAGAATAATCAATTAGCTCAGCTCTCGATGTCCTGTTTCCCAACAAGAGGTCAAACTGGGAGCGTTTTTTGTACCTTCTAAAATGTCTTCTTTGTCTTTTGTCCACTGGAATATTATAATATAATTTAACTATGGCTTTACTTGAGATAAAAAAATATCCTGAGAAAGTCCTTAAAGAAAAAACTACCCTTGTAGAAGATATAGACGTGCACATTCAACGTCTTATTGACAATATGATAGAGACGATGTATGCAGCAAGGGGCGTGGGTCTTGCTGCGAACCAGGTAGGCGTTTCAAAAAGGGTGTGTGTAATAGATGTAAGTGCAGTAGAGGAAGAGAAAAAACCACTTATCGTCCTGATAAACCCAACAATTATTGAAAAAGAAGGTTCCGAGAAAACTGAAGAAGGATGCTTGAGTCTCCCCGGGTATACCACAATGTTAAATAGGGCTGAAAAGGTCCATGTTCAAGGGTTAGATAGAAATGGGAATCCTATAGATATTGAAGGTACAGGCATGCTCTCAAGAGCTTTACAACATGAAATAGACCACCTCGACGGACTCCTCATTATTGATAGAATAAGCCCTATTAAAAGAGAGTTTTTCAAGAGACGACTCAACAAGTCCAAAAAGTTAAAAGCAAGCAAGAAATGACGAGCGTGCTTTTTGCATAAATGCGCATACTATTTTTTGGTACACCTGAATTTGCTGTCCCTTCACTCAATGCACTTCTTCAAACAAGTGAAAAGGTGATTGCGGTAGTGACCCGGCCTGACAAAAGAAAGGGGAGAGGACACCTCTTTTCCTGCTCACCGGTAAAAGAATTCGCCCTCAATAAAGGAATAAAGGTGTTACAGCCGGTAAAAATAAAGGAACCTCTATTTCTCGATGAAATTTCAGATTTGAACCCTGATTTAATTGTTGTTGTTGCGTATGGAAAGATATTGCCTTTACAGATACTCAAAGCTGCTTCACATGGTTGTATTAATGTACATGCCTCTCTTCTCCCTCTTTACAGGGGAGCTGCTCCTATACAATGGTCAATAATTAACGGTGAAAAAAAGACAGGTATTACAACGATGCTCATGGATGAAGGACTCGATACAGGTGATATCTTATTGCAGGAAGAGACAGAAATAACTGATGATGATAATGCAGAGACCTTAAGCAAAAGGCTTTCAGAGATAGGTGCATCTTTATTGATTAAAACCATAAAGGGCATAAAAGATGGGTCTATTACCCCCATCCCTCAGTCAGGAACTCCGGGTTACGCCCCTCCCCTTAAAAAAGAGGACGGGATGGTTGTCTGGTCAAAAACTTCAACAGAGATCTATAACTTTATCCGGGGAATGTATCCATGGCCATGTGCCTATTGTTATCTGCACAAAGAAAGGATTAAAATTATCAAGGGAAAGGTGCTCAAAGGAACAGGTATCCCAGGCAGGATTGAAAAGGCAGATAAAGGAGAATTTATTATCGGGACCGAGGAAGGATTACTCTCAATAATCGAACTTCAACCAGAGGGGAAAAGCGTGATGTCTGCAAAAGCTTTTCTCCAGGGAAGGAACGTAAGAGAAGGGGGCTTTTTTGATGAGCTGCAGATGGATTAGAGGACTTACTCTCAAAATTTTATATCCTCTTCTTATACTCACCAGCTCTTTCTCGAAAAACAGAAAAGAGTCGTACCAGAGGTTTATCATTAACCTGAATAATAAACTTGTAAAAAGGGAAAAAGTCAGGACAAAAAACATTCTGCTTCTCTTGCCACACTGTCTCCAGATAGATGAATGTAATAACAGGCTTACCTATAACATCTATAACTGTGAAAGATGTGGCAAATGTGAGATTAAAGACCTGATAGAGATAGCAGACAACAATCATCTCAACCTCTTTGTTGCAACAGGTGGCTCACTTGCAAAGAGGATTGTGCATGATGTAAAACCAGAGGCGGTAGTTGCGGTCGCATGTGAGAACGACCTGAGTAGCGGAATCATTGATACCTATCCACTTCCGGTATTGGGTATACCGAATGAACGACCATTCGGGCCATGTCTCAACACAAGAGTAGACTTAGAGAAGATCAAAGATGCAATAGGGTTTTTCAGTAATAATAATGAAAAATAACGATTCGGACATACGTTGTACCCTGTGAAACAGAGGAAATTTGAACAGATGAGCACATTAATAAAGTTTCCTCTCTATACATTTGCATTCATACTGCTTGGCCTTATTTTCGGTTATCTCACTTTCAAGATTTTGAGTTTCAGCCGAACAGTCGAGGTGCCTTCCTTATACGGGAAAAACCTTGTAGAATCAAATGAACTCCTCACAAGGAATGGGCTCTATCTTAAAATTGAAGGTGAAGATTACGATTCTACAGTCCTACCAGGACATATACTCAGACAAGATATACCTGCGGGAAATAAAGTTAAAGAAAAAAGAGGGATTAAGGTCATCCTCAGCAAAGGTCCAAGAGCTCAATCAATCCCGATGCTTGTGAATGAAACACTCCTGAATGCTGAAACAATACTGCTTCAAAACGGTTTGAAGATTGCTAAGATAATAAGGGTACACTCAGATACCGTTGAAAAAGACAAAATTGTAGCCCAAAAACCGGAATCTGCTGAAAAAGTAAGCGACTTTATCACCGTACTTGTGAGTCTCGGCCCTCATCAGATAACCTATTACTGCCCTGACTTTAAAGGTATGTCTATCGAAAAAGCAAAAGAGCTTATAGATAAAATGAACTTGAAAATGGAAACCAGTGGGAATGGCAGCAACGTGAGGTTACAAAAACCAACACCCGGAACATATGTGAAAACAGGAGATACAATTTACTTGCAACTTGAGTGAACAATTAGCTCAAACCCAGATGTCACCCTGAACTTGTTTCAGGGTCTGAGAAAAATATTTTAGATGCTGAAACGAGTTCAGCATGACAGATAATGCTAAGAATGTGCAGAAAATTTTCAATAAGGAAAAGGAGATACTATGGTTAAGATTGCACCTTCGATACTTTCTGCAAATTTTTTGAATCTCGGGGAAGAGATAAAGGCTGCTGAAAAAGCAGGCGCAGACATGCTTCATCTTGATATCATGGACGGTCATTTCGTCCCCAATATCACCATAGGTCCATTCATAGTAGAATCAATCCGGAAGATCACTTCGTTACCGCTCGATGTCCATCTTATGATTGAAGAGCCAGACAGATACCTCATGGATTTTATAAAGGCAGGTGCAGATTTTCTCACCATACATTATGAGGCTTCAGTGCACCTCCACAGAACAGTACAGCGAATAAAGGAAAGCGGTGTGAAGGCTGGTGTTTCGCTTAATCCTGCAACTTCTATCCTGAGCGTTGAGTATATACTGCCTGATATAGATTTTGTACTGTTAATGTCAGTAAATCCAGGGTTTGGAGGTCAGGAGTTTATACCACATATTATTCACAAAATAACTGCATTAAAGAAATTCATCAAAAATAGAGGGCTTTCAACCCTTATAGAGGTTGATGGCGGCATAAAACTCGATAATGCAAAAGATGTCGTCTCAGCAGGAGCTGACATCCTTGTGATGGGCTCTGCCTTTTTTAATTCAAAAGACTACGGAATCGTCATCAAACAATTTAGAGAAATCCTTGGAAATAGATAATAGTTTTCACCATGCAGAAAAGCTGAGGGAAAAGTATTTTTATCAACAGTCTCTCAGAGAATTCAAAAAGGCTTTGCAGGTATACCGTAAACGATGCGACTGGTCCAGGATATTTCTTTGCGTACTTTCTCTTGGTGATATTTACAGGATAGTGGGTAATTTTGACCATGCTGCAAAAAGCTATTCAGAGGCAATAAAACTTGCGAAAAAACATAAGGATACCATCAAGGTTGCTGATGCACAGGTTGGTCTCGGTCTCTCTTTAAGAGCAAAGGGTAAATGGAAGGAAGCAATCACACTCTTTCATAAATCAAAAAAGATATATAGTAAAAAAAGCGACAGAGAGGGCATTGCATTTGTAAACTGGGCAGAGGCAGGAGCTCTGAGAATAAAAGGGGACATCATTAACGCAATGAGAACTTTTAAGAAGTCTTATCACACATTCAGGTCACTTAAGCAAAACTCGGGCATCGGTTATTGCTTGTGTGGACTTGGAGGCACATCTCGTATTGCAGGACGACTAAAAGATTCACTTAACTATTATGCCAATGCAAATAAATTATTCTCTCATAGTAACGACACAATCGGTATAGCCTATTCCTACTGCGGTATTGGAAATGCATACAGAATGGTGAAAGATTATCAAAGGGCACTCATCAATTTCTCAAAGGCAATGAAACTTTATAAAAAGATCGGGGATAAGGTAAGTTCTGCCTATACTCTTTGGAGTGTTGGGACAACCTATAAAATGATTGGCAAGTACGAAAAAGCATGTGACTATTTCAACAAAGCAATGCTGCTTTTCAAAAGGACAAAAGATCCGCGAGGGTTACTCTACTGCAAGCTCGGTTTCGGGGAGCTCAATTTTATTAAAGGCAGAAAGACAGATGCAAAAAAACAGCTCAATGCAGCCTTACATGAATCAATGAAAAATAGTTTTGCTTTAGAGAAATGTTATGCAACAACACTACTATCTTTTATTAATGGAAAGATAGACAATAGATGTTATAATAAGCTTAGATTAAAACTTAGATTTCGAGGATTACCTTTTAACATTCCATAATAATAAAATTGATAATGATAATTTAAAAGTTAATGAATTCCTTAATTTTTAATTTTGCATTTTGCTTTTTGAATTAACTCGGGTGGGGGTTCAAACGTGGGGGACTTAAATCTTCCCAATACGCTTACATTAACAAGAATAATAATAATCCCTGTATTCATAACTACCATAATATACAAGCGTTATGACTATGCCCTTTATCTTTTCATATTCGCTACACTTACAGATATGTTTGATGGACTTGTTGCACGTCTTAAAAATCAAAAAACAGCGCTGGGAATGTTTCTCGACCCTCTTGCTGATAAATTTCTCCTCGTCACCGCATTTATCATCTTGTCTGTATATGGATGGTTGCCGAAATGGCTTGCCATCATCGTCATAAGCAGGGACATCACTATCCTTACTGGTTGGTTCATACTTTACCTCATTACCGGTACATCAAAAGTTGAACCGTCACTATTTGGTAAAGCCACAATATGGATGCAAAGTATATTCATTGCATATGTCCTTATAGATATCCACCTGCAATTCCCACCGGAAATGGATCGTGCGCTCCATTGGATGACTGCGGGAATTACTATTCTCTCTGGAGCTCATTATATTTATAGAGGATTAAAACTCGCCCATGCAAGTTAAAAATGGCTTAGAAATAGAGAACATCCATCAAGGAAGTCTTACTGAGAAATCAGGGTTTTTACCAGGAGATGTCCTTCTCTCGATAAACTCGCATAAACTACGCGACAGTATTGACTTCATGTTTTATAGTACCGATGACAGCCTTAAAATTAACGCTCAAAGGGGAGATAAAATTATTACTTTCAATATTGCACGCGAAGAAAAAAGGGAACTCGGTATAGACTTTAAACCTTTCAAGGTCATGATATGTAAAAATAACTGTATATTCTGTTTTGTCAAACAGCTTCCAAAGGGTCTCCGAAAAACACTCTACATAAAAGATGAGGACTACAGGATGTCATTTCTGTATGGAAATTACATCACACTTTCTAATCTGAGCAAAGAAGACAGAAAACGCATTATTGAGCAAAGGTTAAGCCCCCTTTATATTTCCGTGCATTCAACGAATAAAGCGATAAGAAATAAACTCCTTGGAACCTCTAAGGGTCCTGATATCTTAAAGGAGCTTAAGTTTTTGACTGAAAACAAAATAAGGCTTCACACACAGATTGTCCTCTGCCCTGGTTACAATGACGGAAAAGAACTTTCCAGGACGATCAGTGACCTTTACAGGTTTTATCCTTATGTCTCGTCTATTGCAGTTGTCCCTGTTGGGCTCACTATGCACAGGGGGCAGATGATTAAGCCTATGGAGAAAGAAGAAGCAAGAAATGCATTGAAGATAATTGGGTCATTTCAGAAGAGATTCAAGAAGAGACACGGTGACCCCATTGTCTATGGAGCAGATGAGCTCTATATAAAAGCAGAAATCATTTTTCTACCAATTAAAGAATATGGAGATTTTCATCAAATAGAAAATGGTGTCGGGATGGTACCGTTTTTTATGGATCAGATTAGAAAGCTCAAACTCCCCAAGTCACTCCCTCTTAAAAAGAAATTTCTTACCTTCACCGGCTTATCATTCTATCCATTTCTTCAAAAGTCTCTTGAAAAACTTCCTGAGAGAGAAAACCTCACTATTGAGGTGATTCCTGTTGAAAACAAATTTTTTGGCACATCCATTACCGTGACAGGTTTACTCACAGGGAGGGATGTCATAAAAACTCTATCAAACAAAATAGAAGGTTATGACGTAATTTTAGTACCCGACGTAGTTCTTAAGGATGGAGATGATAGATTTCTTGATGACATTACATTAAAGAATCTGGAAGAAACACTTGGTATACCTGCAAAAAAAATTCAATCAACACCCGATGGGTTGATAAAAGGTATTACAGGTGATGGAAAATGAAGCTGAGCGGTACAACTAAAATAACAGGACTTTTTGGGTATCCAGTCGAACACACCATGTCACCTGCAATGCATAATGCTGCATTTGAAGCGCTCGGCATTGATTATTGTTATGTTGCATTTCCTGTGCATCCTGATCATTTGGAAAACGCAATCAGATCAATACGGGCTTTAACTCTCAGTGGTGTAAATGTCACCATCCCACATAAGGAAAAAGTAATCCCTTTTCTTGATGAGGTTGATGAAGAGGCTTCTTTCATTGGTGCAGTGAACACCATAGTGAATACTCAGGATAGTCTTATTGGTTATAACACCGATGGGAGAGGATTTATTCAATCACTTTCTGAGTCTGGAATCTCAACCGAGGGTAAAGTTGTGTTCATAATTGGCGCTGGCGGTGCGTCAAGAGCAATCAGCTACTATCTGAGCCAAAAGGCTACTGAATTAATACTATTTGACATCGATAAAGGTAAAACAGAAAAACTCATACAGGATTTAAAGAAGATTCGTGATAATATCTCATCTGTTGAAAATATTGTCACTGCTGATAGATACGATATAATAATCAATGCCACACCTTTAGGATTAAAAAATGAAGACCCCCTCCCCTTTCACACATCACTTCTCAACCCAAATCATACTGTATGCGATCTCATTTATAAAAAAACGCAGTTCCTCGAAGATGCCTCACAAAAAGGTTGTACCACATTAAACGGTCTGGGTATGCTTTTATGGCAGGGTGTATTTGCATTCGAACTCTGGACAGGCAAAAAACCTCCGGTTGATGTCATGCGAAAAGCTCTTTTCTCCATGATTAAATAATATTTGGCATACTTTTTGCCTTTACATCGGTTAGTCTGTGTGATAAAATTTTATATGAAAAAGATTGTATTGGTTTGCCTTTCATTTTTCTTTGTGAGTATGCTTTTCTTTATTCCGAGAAGCGAAAAAGAGACAAGTAAAGATTTTCAGATAAAAGGAAGTTCATTTTTTGAGGGTCTCAAAATCTTGCAAAAGAAGGATTCAAATGTTGTCTGGACGTTACTCGCGAAGAGGGCAGATTTTATAGAAGATGAAAATATAGTGAAGCTCAGTGATATTACCATGACAGTGCAGAAAAACGGTGTGGTATTTTACGCGGATAAAGGCGCATATAATCTTTCGAATAAAAATTTTACCGCAGAAGGACCGATCAAAGCTAAGTCAACAGATTACACAATAATAGCTGACTCGATTGATTATGATGATTCTTCAGGGAATTTTAAGACAGAAGGCTCGATAGCAGTTGAAGGTAAAAGATTTAAAGTTGATGGTAAGGGTATGGAAGTAGATTCAGAACAAAAGGTCAGGATATTAAAAGATGTCAAAGCGACTTTTTATAAGTAGTCTTTTTCTCTTTGTAGTACTTTCAGCAAATGTCTTCTCTACAGAAAAAGCGCAACAGATACAAGGCCCGATAACCATAACATCTGAGATGCTCACCGCAGATAACAAGGCTCATACTGCACTTTTTGAAAACTCTGTTGTTGCAAGGACAACAGATATGACTATTTATGCCGATAAGATGCTTGTCTATTACAATGAAAATACTGGAAATATCACAAAAATTGAGGCAAATGACAATGTCAAACTCATTAAAGCAAACAGGGTTATTACTTCAAAGGAAGCCACCTATTACGCTGATGGAGACAAGGTTATCTTTACAGGTGAACCACGAGCTGTAGAAGGTGAAAATGTAGTCACGGGCAAAAAAATGACCTACCTTTTGAGTGATGACCGGTTTCTTGTTGAAGACAGCAAGGTCTTCTTGCAGAGAAAGAAGGAAAAATAAATGCACATTCTTGAAGCAAAAGGACTTTCAAAGGCTTATGGAAAAAGACACGTCGTCAAAAATCTTAACCTTTATGTAACTACAGGAGAGATTGTGGGGCTCCTTGGTCCAAATGGAGCAGGGAAGACTACTACCTTCTATATGATCGTAGGTCTTATAAAGCTTAACCAGGGAAACATTTTCCTCGATAATGAAAACATAACGAGTCTTCCAATGTATCAGAGGGCAAAGATGGGAATAAGTTATCTCCCACAGGAACCATCCATATTCAGGAAACTCACGGTCGAGGATAATCTCAGGTCAGTACTTGAGATAAAAGGACTCACCAAAGATGAGATTGATGCTGAAGTAAACCGTCTCTTACATGAATTTAATCTCAAAGAATTTGCTCAAAGAGATGGCTACAGATTATCCGGAGGCGAAAGGAGAAAGACAGAGATTGCAAGGGCTATTGCAATAAAACCAATGTTTATACTCTTTGATGAGCCTTTTACTGGCATAGACCCGATCGCAATCATAGAACTAAAAAAAATGCTCACTTACCTTAAAAGCAAAGGAATCGGTATATTAATAACAGACCATAATGTAAGAGACACTCTCTCTATCACGGACAGGGCATACATTATAAACAATGGCGAGATACTCAACGAGGGTATCCCTGATAAAATCGTCGCAGACCCCAAGGTCAGAGAAGCATTTCTCGGAGAGGAATTCACACTCTAATGGCTCTCGAAGCAAGACTTGATCTTAGATTATCTCAGAAGCTGATACTCACCCCTCAGCTTCAGCAGGCAATAAAATTATTACAACTCCCCCAGCTTGAACTCTCTCAAGAACTCAACCAAGAGCTCATCGAAAATCCTTTCCTTGAAGAATCTTTTGATGAGATAACTACAGAAGAGCCTACCCCGGAGGAAAGAGACTCTACTGAGGCTGAAGATATACAGGAAGATACAGAGGCGCCCCTTGAAAAGCTGATGAACTTTACCATAGATGAATACTTTGAAGAAAGAGGCTTTGATGGAAGAGATCTCGGGTATTTCAACCCGGGTACGGTAAGCCCGCCCTCATTCGAGCAATTTCTTTCCAAAGGAACAGACCTTTACGACCATCTCTTATGGCAACTCAGACTCTCAAATGAACCTGAGGACATACGCAGGGCAGGAGAAATCATTATAGGAAATGTAGATGAAAATGGATATCTGAGGGTATCTCTTGAGGAACTCCTTGACGAAACCAAGGCTGACATTGAAACAATTGAAAAAGCGTTAACATTAATACAGAGCTTTGACCCTCCAGGAGTTGGCGCAAGAAATATTACAGAGTGCCTGCTTTTACAACTCATATCTTTGAACCTCCAGGGGACTCTTATAGAAAAGATAATTATGAAAAATATGGAGGACCTTGAAAAGAAAAAGTACAGCAGAATTGCACAACAGTACAATCTGCCCATAGATGATGTCATGGCTGCGGTAAAGATTATTGAAGGACTTGAACCAAAACCAGGCAGAAATTTCTCCAGTGCAATTACAAACTATGTTGTGCCTGATGTTTATATAATCAAGACATCTGACGGATTTCAGATCATTCTCAATGATGAGGGATTGCCACGATTGAGGATCAGCAATTTTTACAGGAAACTTATTCAGCAGAAAAATGCTTTTTCGAAAGAAGATAAAAAATTTCTTATCGAAAAGCTGCGCTTTGCAGTCGGTCTTCTCAAGAGTCTTGATCAGAGGAACATGACCATCTACAGAGTAACAGAGACCATCCTTGATCTTCAAAAGGGTTTTTTTGATAAAGATATAGAATACCTGAAACCGTTGACTCTCAGAGATGTTGCGTCTAAATTAAATATGCATGAAAGCACAGTAAGCAGGGTTACCTCAAACAAATACCTCTCATGCCCACACGGGGTCTTCAGCTTCAGATATTTCTTCAGTAGTGCACTCCATAGCGGTCTTGGAACTGTCTCATCCACATCTGTAAAGAATCTCTTAAAAAAGATTATTACGGAAGAAGATTCTAAAAAGCCTTTGAGCGACCAGCGTATAGTGGAGATTTTAAAGAGCAGAGATATCGTCGTTGCAAGAAGGACTGTTGCAAAATATAGAGAGGAACTTAAAATACCTTCACAGAATCATAGAAAAAATTTAAATAGGAGGAGGCGATTATGAATATTATTTTGACAGGAAGACACCTTGAAATTACACCTGCTCTGAAAAACTATGCTGAGGAGAAGATTAAAAAATTTGACCGTTACATATCAAACATATCTGAGGCTATAGTGACGCTCAGTGTAGAAAAGTATAGACATAAAGCAGAAGTTCTCCTTAAGGTTAACGGAGTTCTTATTCAGGCAGAAGGGATAACAGGCGAAATATATTCTTCAATTGATGATGTCGTTGAAAAACTCGAGAGACAGATAAAAAAATATAAAGAGAAACTTGTCTCTCATAGAAAAAGTGAAGGAAAATCAAGCACCCTACCGCTCGAAACAACCCCTGCAATAGAGACTGGCAGGATCATAAAAAATAAACGTTTTGAAATGAAACCAATGAGTCCGGATGAGGCTGCCATGCAGATGGAACTCCTTGACAAAGACTTCTTTGTCTTCACAAACGTAGGGAGCGGTGAAATAAATGTGATATATCGCAGAAAAGATGGTAATTTCGGACTTATAGAGCCGCTGAAATGATGAAGCAGGACGCAAGATACAGGATACAAGATACAGGATGCTCAATAACTTTTCCCTTTTCATGAATCGTGAATCTTGCATCATGCATCAATATTTAAAAGATTGAAACTAACTATAGTCATAATCACAGGCCTCTCGGGTTCCGGTAAAACTGTCGCATTAAGGGCACTTGAGGATTCCGGTTTTTTTTGTGTCGATAACTTACCAATCGCACTTATTGATTCATTTATTTCAATCATATCCCAAAATAGAGAGATCAAAAAAATAGGAATTGGGATTGACATACGTGAAAAAGGATTTCTTCTGGAAATCAGCGAGATACTCAAAACTCTCAAAAATAAATATCTGGTAGACGTCCTTTTTCTTGAGACAGAAAAAGAAGTCCTTATCCGGCGTTTTAAAGAGACCCGCAGACCTCATCCATTAGGCGGGGATATTGAAGAAGCCATCCAGGCAGAAAAGGAAAAACTCTCTCCTTTGAGAGACGCTGCTGACAGAATCGCTGATACATCCTCTTTTACCCCTCATCAGTTGAGACAATTTGTGATATCGCTCTATGGAATACCAAAAGGGAAAAAGATGACAGTCACCCTGATTTCGTTCGGTTTCAAATTCGGAATACCCCAGAACATCGACCTTCTTTTTGATGTGAGATTCCTGCCTAATCCAAATTTTATCCCTGAATTAAAAGCACTGAAAGGAACAGATAAAAAAGTCTATGATTTTATATTCAAGAAAACAGGAACTAAGGTTTTTATGACAAAGATAAAAGAGTTTTTCGATTTTCTCATTCCACAGTACATTAAAGAAGGAAAATCCTATCTTATCATTGGTATCGGTTGTACAGGTGGTAACCATCGTTCTCCTGCAATTGTCGAAAATCTGCGAAACTACTTTAATAAACATCCGGTAGACCTGAATATTATCCATCGTGATTTAGGCTGAAATATTATAAAATAATTGATAAACCGCAATAGTCCTATCCTTTACCCCGTTAGAATTCCGCAAGGGCTTTATATGCCGTGTGAAAAACATAAATTCTTATCATTGTACCATCCCTGTGTTAAAACAGGGGCATTCTAACGGGGTTTACAAAGTCCAATTTAAGTTGTTAGTATAATTGATTGTAAGGAGAGGTGGCCGAGCTGGTCGAAGGCAGCCGCCTGCTAAGCGGTTGTGGGAGTAAAATCTCACCCAGGGTTCGAATCCCTGCCTCTCCGCCAGAGATTAGTTTTTAGTTATTAGCTATTAGTTGTTAGTCTAAAAACCAACAACTGAAAACTAAAAACTGACAACTAACAACTTTAAAAATTATGGAGAGTTAAATGAAAAAAAAGATTTTTGTAGTGATGTTAAGTCTTGTTTTAGCTTTTTCAGTAAGTGCATGCAAGAAAAAGGAACCCCAGCCGCCTGTTCCAAAGGCAACTGAACCAATGACACAGGGGCCGATAATGCAAGGTCCGATATCACCAGAGGCACAGCAAACAGTCCTGGGGCAGAGCATGCCAGTCCAAGGAGTTGAAAAACAAGTAGTCGTTCCTGAATCAGTCAAGGGGAAATGGAGTGCAGTAAAGATTATCGTTGAAGATAAGGCTTCAAAGAAAACGCAAGAATACACAATAAATCTGAATAGCGATTTCAAAATCCCGAATTCCAACCTTAAGGTTTATATTGGGGAGTTCTTACCTGACTTTAAGATGGATGGTCTTGCACTAACCTCAGCCTCGAATCAACCTAATAACCCAGCAGTAGGGATAAGGGTAATGGAGGATAATACACAAATATTCCCTACCATTGGAAAAAAATGGGGATGGTTATTTTCTAAGATGCCAGCAGTCCACCCCCTCAATCATGAAAGATATAACCTCATACTCAAAGAGGGGATTGCAAAAAAGGGATAGAAGACCACGCGCCCATAGCTCAGTTGGATAGAGCGACGGACTACGAATCCGCAGGTCGGGGGTTCGAATCCTCCTGGGCGCGCCAACTATGTATGAAAAAATATGTTGTCTTATGTTTTTGTTTCTTTTAACC
>Ga0194112_10002903_pt1 | contig 24231 bp, 20 predicted proteins | sample TA2MahC400mmetaG_FD_146191 | JGI IMG/M metagenome (GOLD analysis project Ga0194112, IMG submission 146191) | Freshwater microbial communities from Lake Tanganyika, Tanzania - TA2015016 Mahale Deep Cast 400m | ecosystem: Environmental > Aquatic > Freshwater > Lake | place: Tanzania: Lake... | reverse complement strand
GGAGCTATTCAGGAGCAGATGGTCATCCTGGATGAGAAAGAAATAGAATATGAGGTTATACCTGGAGTAAGCTCCCTCTTTGCCGCCGCGGCGGCTCTGAAGACGGAGCTTACCATTCCGGAGCTTTCTCAGACAGTTATCATCACCCGAATGGAAGGTAGGACGCCGGTCCCGGATCTGGAGAGGCTGAAAGGGCTAGTAGCACACCGGGCTACCGTGGCTATCTTTCTGAGTGCCTCTTTGGTCGAAAACGTCGTCGCCGAACTTTTAAAGGGTGGCTATACCCCCGAAACTCCAGCAGCTGTTGTCTATAGGGCTAGCTGGGAAGATGAAATTGTGGTGCGCACCACCCTGAAGAGACTAGCGGAACAGGTGAAGGCACTGGGCATTAAAAAGCAGGCGTTGATACTGGTGGGCGATTTTTTGAACTCTAAAGGGAAGGGTATGCGCTCTAGGCTCTATAACAAGGGGTTCAAGCATGAATTCCGGACGTCTTGATAAGATAGCAATTGTGGCCATCACTAAGAGGGGAGTGGAATTGGGGCGACAATTGAAGAAATTCTTTCCCGATAGTCACCTCTATGTGCCGGCTAAATTTGCCGGGGAGAGTAAGGAATATGCCTTTCCGCCGCCAGCTAAAAAAGTGGTTAAGGAGGCTTTTAGCCGCTACCGATATCTAGTGATGATAATGGCAGTGGGCGCCGCGGTTCGCTTATTAGCCTCAGAGATTAGAGACAAGCGACAAGACCCAGGGGTGGTAACCATTGACAATTCAGCAAATTTCGTGGTGAGCCTTCTGTCCGGGCACCTGGGTGGTGCCAACCACTTAACCAGAAAGATAGCCTCCCTCCTCGATGCCCAGTCAGTCATTACCACTGCTTCAGAGGGAAACCACACTATCGCTGCTGACCTCCTGGGGAAGGAATTTGGCTGGGAATTGGAGGAGAATGGCAACCTTAACCGGGTCAGCACTTCGCTAGTCAATAACGAACCTGTTGGCCTTTATCAGAATGTCGGAGAGACAAACTGGTGGCCGGTAAATAGACCACTACCAGCTAACCTCCATATCTTTACTGAACTTAAGGCCTTAAAGGAATCCGGTTGCTTGGCAGCTCTGGTGATTACTGACCGGCTGCTGGCTGAAGAATACCGGGATTTGCCTGTTTACACCCTGGTATACCGACCAAAGAGCTTGGTGATAGGCATCGGCTGTAACCGCGGGACGAAATCTTCAGAGATAGAAAAGGCGGTTACGCGTGTGTTATCAGAACACAGTCTCTCAATTAAAAGTATAAGAAATATAGCCACTACTGATAGAAAGAAAGATGAGGCGGGACTTCTAGAATTTGCCCAAAAATACAACCTGCCAATAGAGTATTTTGATAAAGAAACCCTGATAAAGGCGAATTTTCCCTCCAGCCCTTCGGCAGCGCAAAAATACTTGGGGACGCCGTCGGTGTGCGAGACAGCGGCAATATTGAGCAGTGGCAATACCTCTCTCCTCATACCCAAGCTAAGTTATAATGGAGAGATAACTATCGCTATAGCCAGGTTGCCTTTTGATAGCAGTGATAGACCAAAAGGAGGCAAACTTTTTCTGGTCGGTATTGGTCCAGGCCACCCGGAACATATGACCCTCCGGGCTAAGGAAGCGATTCGTCTCAGTGAAGTGGTCATTGGCTATAAGACATACATCAGGCTGATTGAGCCTTTTTTGTCTCAGAAAGAGGTCATCGCCACCGGTATGGGGGATGAAGTTCAGCGAGCCAAGACGGCAATCAATCTAGTTAGGGACGGCAAAACGGTATCCGTTATATGCGGTGGAGACGCTGGTATCTATGGCATGGCCGGGCTGATTGGCGAGATTTTGCATGAACAAAGCAATAGGTTAGACGTAGAAGTGATACCGGGGGTGCCCTCTCTGGTAGCTACGGCTGCTTTGCTCGGAGCTCCATTGATGAGCGATTTTGTTACTATTAGCCTCAGCGACTACCTCGTCCCATGGGCAGATATAAGGCGGAAACTAGAGTTAGCAATCAGGGGCGACTTTGTCGTTGTTATCCAAAATCCGAAAAGCCAAAAACGCCAACGTCACTTAATTGAGGCTAGAGAGATTATCTTACAACATCGCCCTAACACTACCCCGGTAGGCATTGTCAGCGATGCCTACCGGCAAAAGCAACAGGTAGCAATAACAGATTTAGAACACATGCTGGACTTCGAAATAGGAATGAACACGACTATCGTCATAGGCAATTCAAATACTTTTGCTTTCGATAGTTGGCTGGTAACCCCCCGTGGCTACCAGAGAAAGTATGACTTAGCCACTGGAGCTTCGCGGTGAATATTCCTAGACTGGTAATTGCCGGAACTAGTAGCGGGGTGGGTAAAACTACTATCGCTGTCGGGCTTATCGCCGCCTTAAAAGAAAGGGGCTTGCGGATACAGCCTTTCAAGTGTGGTCCGGACTACATTGATCCAAGCTACCTTGCCTTGGCCGCAGGACAACCCTGTCACAATCTGGATAGCTGGATATTGCCAGTCGGTGTCAAAGATGAGCTTTTTGTTCACGCTAGCAAAGGAAGCAACATGTCGGTGATGGAAGGAGTAATGGGCCTTTATGACGGGAGAATGGGGCTGGAAGGTAATGGAAGCACCGCCGAGATAGCCAGAATACTCCAGATTCCGGTAGTTCTGATAGTGGATGTCACCAAGATGTCAGAGAGTGCCGCTGCACTGGTCCTCGGCTATAGCCAATTGGACCCGAAGGTAAATATTGTGGGGGTTATTCTGAATAATGTTGGCGGGCCAAGCCACCTGTGCTCAACAGCTGAGGCGATAGAGAAGAAAACGAATATGCCAGTTTTGGGCTATCTGCTTAAAACAGCAACTGTCTCCTTCTCTGAACGGCATCTTGGATTAGTGCCTGCTACGGAGAAGACGGAGCTAGCTGGACATATAGGCGCATTGCGAGAACAAATTCAGGCCACTGTGGACATAAGCCGAATCATACAACTTGCCAGCACTGCTTTAGCCATACCGCCACTAAGTGAGAAAAGACTTTTCCCAGACAAGAGGAAGCCAGCCTGCACCCGTATTGCCGTGGCACAGGATGAAGCCTTTAACTTCTACTACCAGTATAACCTTGACCTGCTGGCCGCTTGGGGAGCCGAGCTAGCATATTTTAGCCCTATGTATGACAGTGCTTTGCCTGCCGGCACACAGGGAGTATACCTTGGTGGTGGCTTCCCGGAAATCCATGCCGCTCAGCTTGAGGCAAATACCAAGATGAAAGAGGCTTTGCGGACAGCGGCTAATGAGGGTATGCCTATCTATGGTGAGTGCGGTGGCTTGATGTACCTATCACAGGGTATTATCGACTTCGAAAGTAATAAATATAAAATGATTGGATTACTCCCCGGCTGGGCAGCGATGCAGAACCGGAGAGTCAGAATAGGCTATGCCGAAGCTGAAACCTTAAGAGATAGCATTCTCGCGAAACAGGGCACAAAACTACGGGGACATTTATTTCATTGGTCGAGGATGCCATATCCCACTGCCAGAGCAGCCTATAAAATTCTGGATACAGAAGAGCAACTGGAGGGCTTCATCAGCGGGCCAAGAGCCAATATTTTAGGGGCCTATTTTCACCTTCATTTTGGTACTGCCCCGTCACTGGCGAGACAGTTTGTAGCCTCTTGTGCCAAATGGGGAAGGCTGGGGGTGACGCTTTAAAGTTCTGGGACAACATGAGCCTGCTTTATGTAGCAATCTCCTAAGTCGCGACTATTGCACATCTTTGATTTGTGCAGTCTCCCCGAATCAATTGTTTGCCTTGACAAGCAAGAACCGCCGATGTGCTCTTAACTCAGACTGGTCATCAGGCTGAATTACCATACCCACTGGATGCCGGATGCAACAGTCGACTACCCACAGCCCGTCTCAACCAAATGCTTGAGGTGGGAAAAAAATCGATTCTGGAATGTACCGGGTTAACTTCATAACAACCGAAAAGGGGGATGACCTCATCGTATCGTTTACAATTGCCGCTGGTGATTTTCCTGGAGACATCTTAAGCCTGACCCTGTTACGCACGCCAAAGTTCGAGTTTATTCTTGATCGAAACGAGCGGGGCGTCAGCGTGTTCTGGGAGGAAGACGAGGATGAGAGCGAATTACTGCTTGCAGTAGAGCGCTCCAAAGACATAGTGAAACTTACTAATAGTCTTATAATTATAGCCGACCCCGGTCATGAGGAGTACCTGGACATGATGACCTGGCTCGGCGGTCACTTCGACCCGCTTCGTTTGACGTCGAAATGGTGAATCGAAAGTTACGTTCGATGCGAGTGTAGCAACCCACTTCACTGGGGACTCCAAGACCAAGGCTACTCACAGGGACAGAGGGCGAGGGATTCAGAATAAACAAAAGGTGATGGGCTCGTATGTATGGCGGTTCACTGATTTCGCCAGATGATAATAGCCCCAAAGGCCACACACCAGGCATTTATGAAGGCGTTCAAAACCAGGTCCAAAACAGAGGTGAGGTAAATCCCATTCTGAAGGTTAAAACTGAAGTCCAGTAGCCCGAGGAAGATGAGCGCACCGGCAGCAATCAGCGACAGAGTCCTTCCCAACGGACTTCGCCTGAGCAACAGGACTCCTGCAGCTAGGAGCAGGAGAGCGAGACAAATATCAGGCAATGGGAAGGCATGCTCGTAAGCAAAGTAGCACGGGGGTGGGTTTTCCGGGGCCAGGCCGACGGTGGAGAACGCTATCCAGAAGAGTATAAGCCCAGCTGCGGTGACTATCTCTAATATTGGTATTACTCTATCCTTCTTAGTATCGCTCATTCTGTTCTCCTGACATATACTGGTGCTAAAGCTTCCCTGCCTGTACCTTCTTTATAGTGCTATCCATCACAAACTCAACCAGCCCGGGAAACAGTCGCTTCAGCAGGAATATCAACTTCCCATCAAAGCCGGGAATAATATACTTTTCCTCTTTTCTCATGCCTTCAAGCAGGGCATGGGCTACTTCATCCGGCTGCCTCAGCTTGGCACCAGCAGAGATGGCTTTGGTCTCCTCTGGCTTTGTCTTGTTTTCTTCATGGAAGCCAGGGGTATCCGTATCTGGCGGGCAGAGCACAGACACCCTTATGCCGTATCGTTTTAGCTCGCTCCTCAAGGCTTCGGAAAAACCAATAATGGCGAACTTGGAAGCGCTGTAATCGGTATAGCCGAAAAGTCCGATGAAACCCGCTATGGAAGACACATTCACAATGTAGCCACCACGTTGCTTCATATAAGGCACGAGCGCAGAAGTAGTGTGCCATATTCCATAGAAATTTATCTTCATGGTCTCGTCGAACTGTTCGTAGGTGATTTCTTCGAAGACACGGGGGTAGGCTCGCCCGGCGCAATTGATGAGCACATCAGGCGCGCCGAATTCAGCTACAGCCTTAGACATGACCGCTTTAACCTCATCCCAGATAGATACATCCACCTGCATACAGGAAAACCTTTGCGAACTGGAAATCTTCTTGTCTCTTATTTCCTTAATGGCTTGCTCAAGGCGGTCTTTCCCCCGGGCAAAGATAATGATGTGAGCACCTTCTGCTGCTAGCGCTTTAGCCGTGGCAAGGCCAATGCCGCTGGAGCCGCCAACAATATAAACTACTTTGTCATTAAAGTCTTTCATGTCACTTCTGCTTCAGCGTTGTAAGGTCTAGGGTCTTCAGCCAAGCCATCGTTTTTTTGAATCCTTCGGAGTAAGAAATTTTTGGCTTCCAGCCTAGCTCACGTTCAGCCTTGGTTATGGAGAATTTGAGCCTCGACCCTAGGTTCTTCACCGTGTAGGTGGTAAGAAGAGGCCTGGTCTTCTTCCGCAGCAATTTCCAGATTAATTCCATCACCATCGCTGCCCCATAAGCCACGGAATATGGAATATACGTGGTGATAGGAGGAACTCCCAACGACTTGGCGATTCCAGCACAAAACTCCTCCAGCGTGGTATATTCACCATCATGCACCAAGTAACCGTTACCCACAGCACGTTTGTCTTCAGCAATCAGCATCAAAAGGTCTACCAGATTTTCGATGTAAGTGGGCCAGACGATGACGTCCTTGCGCCAGAAAATAAGTTCACGCTTCAATATGGCATCGGCGAGAAGCGGCACAAAGGTCTTATCGCCCTCGCCAAAAACCCAGCAAGGATAGACCATAGTCACAGGAAGCCCGTGCTTTCTGTAGTATCGCCAGCAAATCTTCTCGGCTTCAATTTTAGAATCAGAATACGGCTCATGCCAGGGTCGGAGTTGGAATGTTTCATCCATCACTTGAGACTCGCCCAGACCAAAGACATCATTGGTGCTCATATCTACCAGCCGCGAGACTCCAGCCTCCAGACCGGCTTTGCAGATGTTCTCCGTACCGCCAACTGTAACCTCTTGAAAGAGCTTTTTTGGTGCCCAGTCCGTAACCACTGCGGCACAATGAAAAATTATGTCCACGCCGGAGGCAGCCTTTCTCACCGCCTCATAATCACGGATGTCACCGATTACGACCTCCACACCCTTAGACCTGAGCACTGAATCTTCTGGGTCGTCTGGAAGCACCAAAGCGCGGACCTGATGCCCCTTGGAAATGTTTGCTTTGACCAGGTGGCCGCCGATAAATCCTGTAGCTCCGGTAATCAATACCCGTTTCACCTTATTCCCCCTTGAAAAGAGCTGCTATCCCGCTATTCTTTTTTAGGTGGTAACCGGCGTACGCTGTTCGACTTGCACTTAGGACAGACCCTCTCCTGAAGGCTCTTTCGAGGGTCCGAAGTCATACTATATTCGAAGCCGCAGCGGAGGCATTTGAGCTGTTCTTGCATCTTATTCACACCTTAGCTGTATCGCCGAGTTCATCTTCGGCTTCCAACTCCTTCGGTGCTAGCTTTCTTCTGGAGAGCACTTTTCGGGCATGGGCTATCTCCTCAGGCGTGACTTTCTGTCGCAGTTCCTCAAGCTGGTGCATTATTTGAGAAAATCGAGGGCCTTCGGCGGCACTTATCCACTCCAATTGTAACCGTTCTGGGCGTATACCCAGCTTCTCCAGCTTGTCCCACAATTTGTCGGCCCGGCGCATGGTCCAGTGATTAGCATTGATATAATGGCAGTCACCCAAGTGACACCCAGAGAGCAATACTATAGGTGCCCCCTTCTCAAGGGCACGGAGAATAAAGCTCTCATCTACTCGTCCGCTGCACATAGTGCGAATGAAGCGGTTGTTGGGAGGGTATTGCAATCTCGATACGCCAGCTAAGTCGCTGGCGGCATAGCTACACCAGTTGCACAGGAAAGTGATAATCTTCTGCTCAGGGTTTGTCTCCAGAGCAGCATCTATCTGAGCAAGTATCGAATCATCGGCGAAGTGCTGCATGGTTATAGCATCAAAGCGACACTCGGCAGCACAAGTACCACAGCCGGCACAGGCTGCAGCTATCAACTGCGCCCCAGACTTAGCCTTGACATCAACCTTTATCGCTCCATAAGGACAGCGCTTGGCGCAGACGCCACACGAGTTACATTTGTTAAGGTCTACAACTGCTTTAATAGCCTCGCCTTTGAGAGCGCCAGCATTCAGGACAATGGAACTGCGGGCAGCAGCAGCTCCAGCCTGAGTAACGCTGTCCTTTATATCCTTAGGCGATTCTACGCAGCCAGCAAAAAAGATGCCGGGTGTTGGTGCGTCCACCGGCTTGAGCTTGGGATGGGCTTCCATTAGAAAACCATCGCTGGTCTGGGAGAGATTCAGGGTACCGATAAGCCGCTTCAGGTCAGCCCTGGGCTCGAGACCTACGGAGAGTACCACCATATCCAGCTCATATTCCTCCACTCGCGCCGTGGTGGTATTCTCCACCCTTACACGGAGATTTTTGGTGGCTCTGTCTTCTGTGATTTCACCAGGTAGGCCACGGATATAACGGACACCAGCTTCTCTGGAGCGGCGCAACAAATCCTCAAATCCTTTGCCGAAAGCGCGAATATCCATATAGAAGACGAATATTTCGGCATCCGGGTAGTGCTCTTTAATGAGCAGACTGTCTTTCACCGTGTTCATACAACATACATTCGAACAGTAGGGATAACCACGGTTCTCTGTCCGCGAGCCCACGCATTGTACAAAGCCAATGCGCTTGGGTGCCTTGTGGTCGGAGGGGCGTACCAGGTGACCGTCAGTAGGCCCACCACCACATATCAACCTTTCGAATTCCATGCTGGTGATAACGTTTTCGAAACGTGTATAACCGTACTCGTCTAGCTGAGTTGGGTCATAAACATCCATGCCGGTGGCCACGATTATTGTGCCCACTTCAACCTCAAATATCTTATCTTGCATATGCAAATCAATGCACTTCTTCTCGCAAGCGTCAACGCATTTGACACAGGCGACCGGGTTATTCCCCAGACAGCGTTCCATATCAATGAGGAAAGCCGAAGGCACTGCTTGAGGGAAGGCCATATAGGCTGCCTTACGTGATGAAAATCCCTGCTGAAATTCGTCAGGTATTACCACAGGGCAGACCTCAGCGCATTTAGCACAAGCATTACAAACCGTTTCATCCACATAGCGGGCTTTCTTGCGGATGCGGACTTTGAAATTACCCACGTATCCTGATACTTCTTCTACCGTGCTATAGGCAAAGAGTTTTATATTGGGATGGCGGCCAGCATCCATCATTTTCGGCCCCAGCACACATATTGAACAATCCATTGTGGGAAAGGTCTTGTCTAGCTGGGCCATTATGCCTCCTATTGAAGGCTTTTCCTCTACCAGGTAAACATGATGCCCGGCATCGGCAAGGTCGAGCGCTGTCTGAATCCCGGCTACTCCACCTCCAATCACCAGGGCAGCATCAGTCACCGGAATTTCCATCTCCTGCTGCGGCTGGAGCAGACTAGCCCGGGCAACCGCCATCTTGACGATATCCTTGGCTTTCTTGGTAGCTGATTCACGGTCATAAAGGTGTACCCAACTGCAATGTTCCCTTATGTTGGCCATTTCAAAAAGGTAAGGATTGAGCCCGGTTTCAGCGACGCATTGACGGAATGTAGACTCATGAAGCCGCGGAGTACAGGAAGCCACCACTACACGATTCAACTTGTGCTCGTTTATATGTCTTTTGATTTCCACCTGACCAGGGTCAGCACAGGTATATCTGTTTCTAACCGAAACCACCACGCCGGGGAGCTCTTCTGCGGAGCGTCTCACTTCCTCGGTATCTACCGACCCTGCGATGTTAAGTCCACAATCACAAACAAATACGCCTATTCTGAGTTCCTCTTCAACCAATTAGCATCCTCCTAATCCAGCGACCGAGCCACTAAACTAGCCAAGTCTTGTATATCAATTTTGGGGGTCTTGTCGTTCCGACTTTGCTGGGCACATTTCAGATGTATCTGGCACTTGGGACATGAAGTTACCATCATCTTGGCTCCAGTAGCCTCTGCCTGAGCCAGGCGTTCGTCCTGTATCTTCCGATGTGTGGCTCCGCAGTGTACCCAAGAACTTGCACCGCAGCAGAGTGCCTTCTCCCGGCACTGCTCCATTTCTACAAATTCCAAACCATCCACGGCACATAGCATTTGGCGAGGTGTGTCAAAAATCCTTAATCCTCTTCCCAAAGTGCAAGGGTCCTGGTAAGTAACTTTCTTCCTCAGTCTGCCGAGACAAAGTTCGCCTGCTTGCAGCAGTGGCGTCATTATCTCAGTCCAATATACTACTTCAGCAACCATTCTGCCCAGCATTCTGGGATAATCCACCTTAAGCGAGTAGTAGCATTCCGGGCAACTGGTAATGATTTTCTTGACACCAAGTCGAGTAAACTCATCCATATTCGCCTGAGCCACAACCATAAAGCCCTTTTTGTCTCCCTGGAGTAACAGGTCACGCCCGCAACAACGCTCATTAGATAAAAGTGCAAAAGGTATATGTGCGCGATTCAATAATCTCAGGGCACCTTCCACACCTTCTAAAGTATTGACTTCCATCTCACTAAACAGGATGTCGAAATATGGGGCACAGCCGACAAAGAATATAGTGTCAGACTGCTTGGACAGCTCGATGTCCGGCGGCAACCAGCCCAGTCGCTTCTGATGTAAATTTTCACCAGCCATGAGGTGTGTTAGCGTCTGTAGTGCTCCGCCATGGCTACACTGCATCTGAACACCTTTACCGAATGCATCAGTTCTCAAAATGCGAATAAACTCGGGAAATTCTACGCGGTAGTTACAGCGCTCCAAGCACATATAGCAATTAAGGCATGACCAGATTGTCTCATCTTGCAGGTTCGTACCGTTCTGACCTACATTCCTCTGGACTATGAGTCGTGGATTAAACTGCGGGTCGTACCGGGCAACTGGACAGACCACCGTACATTTGCCGCAATCGAGGCAAAGGTGTATTCGAGTGTCTTTAACTTCTTGGTTATCATCAAACATAGGCTATACCCGCTCTATCTCAGCCATAAATTTCTTCACCTGTTTCACAAAGCGAGCGCCATCACCCCGAGGCAAATGTACGAGGCAAAGTCTTTCTCCACCCAAGCCCAGCAATCCCAATACCCCACGCGTTTTCTCGTACTCTTTCGTACTGAATTCATCATCTTTGCCAAAGTAACAACTGCCCGATTCACATCCTAATAGCATCACCCCACCCGCCCCTAATTCAAAAGCCTTGAGGATTAAGCCTGAATGCACCCGGGAAAGACAGCTCACCCTGATAACTTTCACCGATGCTGGATAAGTACGGCTTTGCGCTGCTGCCTCAATACAGCTCAGGCCGTCCCAGTTGCACACGAAAACAACGATGTCGGCATTAGCTTTATTCATACCGTCACACTCACTTTAGTGTCTTTTCTCAAGAGGGTTCCCAGTGTCGAGATGATGCTTGAGTCGCTGCAAACAGGCTGTATTATAGCTCCAGTAGGACAAGAGGCAATACAAGCACCACAACCCAGACAAAGAAGCGGGTCAATGTGAGCAAGAGTAGTGCCGGAGTCGTCAGCTTCCATCTCTATGTAAGGACAAACTACTGCGCAATCACCGCAGCCACGGCACAGACGGCTATCAATACTAACTGCAGTGGCTCGTGGCCTCAGCATACCTTGGTTCAAATAACATGCGACTCTAGCCGCCATCGCCTGTCCTCTGACCTTCTGTTTCTCAGGCAGCTCACCTGTGCTTGGTGACATGAGAAATATGCCGGCAGTATCTCCGATAGAGGCCCCCCGCAGGACAGAATCCCAAATTGCTTGACTCCCTTGACGGCTGTTCCAGTCAAGAACACGGCCGAAAAGGCTAGCCTTGAAAGCAGCATCAGCCTGTGCAAGTATGTCATCAATAATTTCAGAATCCACCATGACTGCACCAGCTCTGATATTAGCTGTCTCCGAGGGGTATTTAAGCACAGCCTCATAAGTTCCGGGTACACCGTGAAGCTCAAGCGCTTTGGGCCATGCCATGATAGATGCGCCATGTTTTTCAATTTCTTTTAGGAGGTTGGATTCCTTTTCCAGAATGCCCAAGTGTCGCCCCTTAGTTCCCCTTGACTTCGGCTTGTGGACGAGGGTCACTGGATAAGACAGAGAGACCAGACCTGCTGCTGCCGCCAAGCTGGAAAATCCAGAGCCTATTACCAGCACACTTCCGCTAATTAGTCGCCCTTTCTCCATCACCGGCGAGGCGCTTTGAACTCGAAACACCCCCGAACTGACTATATCTATAGCCTTATGGGTAGCTTCAATCGGGTCGTTGCTATGTACCCAGGCGCATTGCTCACGTATATTCACGAATTCCACGAGGATATTGCAATCTGAGTTCAAGTAACTGTTCACATACTGCTGACATCTTACCCGCTGTTCTGTGCAACTAAAGCAGACCTGGTCCAGATTGCAGCACCGACAAGCGGCTATTACCAGCCTGCCCAGTTCCTCTGCCATAGCCATAGCTTTAATCTGCTGTGCTCCGTCTTCAGTACAAGCCTGAATTAACTCCCGGACGCTAGAGACACCGGGAAGGCGCCGTATTTGGCTGGCTACCTCCACAAGGTCGATTACCGAACTGGTACTGCCACCGCAGCTACATAGGACCACACCAATGCGCCTATTCTCAGGACCGACCAATCTTCCCACCTCCAGTTCGGCATTCAGTGGGGCATCATAATCACCTGTGGTACTGCTACCAACCTGTGGCTCCTTTTTTCGTAGTTTCAACTCCTGTGCTACCTCCAAGGCTATTGCCGAGCCGTGCTCCAATCCGCTCCGTAAATCACCTTTACCTTCGGCTTTTACCACAAAAATATCTTGCCCCGCGGCTTGCTGAGACATAAAATCCACTATCGCCTTGGCTCCTATACCCACCGACTCCGTAGCATCTTTATGGGATACAGCGTCCACCTGACAAACCCGTTCACACTCCAAGCAACCGCTGCACAAGGCACAATTGAGACAACGCTCTGCCTCAAGCTTCACCGCTCCTTCAGGCAACCCCACGTTAGTTTCTTCAAAGCTACCCATTCTAGCAGCACGAGCAAGAGTCGGCATTTTAGCCCGCTTTTGAGGTGAGACATATCTCGCTTCAACATCGACTTCAACCGGCTGAGGTCTTTCTAGGCTACGGCCTTTCCTCAAGTCGCGCTCCCTGAGATACCTATCTATTGACTCAGCAGCTCGCAGACCGTCAGCCACAGCTTCAACAACAGTATTAGGGCCGGTGACACAGTCGCCACCGGCAAAGATGTCAGGTATGCTTGTCTGAAGTGTTAATAGGTCTACAATTATAGTCGCATCGTCATTAGTCTTGATGTCTTTTATTCTAAGTAGCCCTGTGCTTGGTCGCTGGCCTACAGCCACCACCACGTGGTCAGCCTCTATAGTAAATTCCGAGCCCTCGATAGGCACGGGCTGGCGTCTGCCAGTAGCATCGACATCTCCCAGTCTCATCCGCTGGCAGCGTATCCCGGTGACCTTTGTCCCATCACCGATGATTTCAACGGGAGCAGTCAGGTATTCAATAAGCACGCCTTCTTGAATAGCCTCCTCGACATGTTCTTTTATAGCGGTCATTTCTTCCGCCGTACGCCGGTAAAGTATTCGAACTGTGCCTTTACTGCGTCGCTTCACTGCCCGCGCCGAATCCACAGCACTGTTTCCACCACCAATAACCACCACATTAGAACCGACAGCAGTGCCTACCTTCAAATTGAGAGCAAAAAGCATTGAGATTACGTCGACAACACCTTCAAGGTCTTCGCCAGGGATATTCAGTTTGTTATTCAACCCCGCACCTATGGCCAAGTAAAAAGCCCGGTAACCTTGTTCCCTGAGGTCAGAAATCGTTATGTCTCGGCCTACAAGTACACCTGTTTTTATATCCACGCCCATAGCCCTGATCGCCTCCACTTCCCGCTCCCGTATCTCACGGGGGAGACGGAATCGAGGAATACCTGTCGCCAACATACCGCCAATCACAGCATGTGACTCGAATATAGTGGGAGTATACCCTCTTCGGGCCAGTTCCCAGGCTGCCGCCAGCCCAGAGGGCCCGCTGCCAACGATGGCTAATTTTTCTTTTCTCGGCCTGGCAGAACTCATACAGCCGTAAGTGATACCACCAGAAGCAGCATCTGCAGCATAGCGATGCAGAGCCTGAATGAATACCGGGCTATCAACTTTAGCCCGCTGGCAATTGTTTTCACAAGGGTGAGTGCATACCCGGCCCAGTATCCCAGCCAGTGGTGCAGCTTCATTGATAAGGCTCAATGCTTCATTTGCCTTCCCTTTTGACAGAAGACAGATAAACCCAGGCACATTAATACCTAAAGGGCAGGATACTCGACAAGGAGCAACGCCATTTTTGTCTATAGTATAGGCTGCTGGTACCGACCGGATGCCAATCAGAGGTGCATGGATAGCGCTGTGCATATAATTACTACGACCACTGGTGAAAGGTATTTTTACCTGACATTCTTCCTGACACAGACCACAGCTAGTACATAGCGTCTCATTCACATAACGGGGCAGCTTTTTTACTTCTATAGCAAAGCGACCATGCTCCCTGGTCACACCTTCCAATCGAGAGTTAATGTAAAGCTTGACCTTGGGGTGAGCTGCTGTCCTTAATAACAATGGCCAGATGCGCAGGTATTCTTCAGTAGAAATGGGCAGTGAGCTGCCAGTTTTGCCACCATCCAAACCCAACACCCCAGCACTGGCAATTAGGCTAACCTCAGCGCCCATCTGGGCTAGAGTCAGGGCGCACTGCGCTGCACCAATGCTGTTACCGATTATCGCAACACTCTTTGCCATCTGCACTGTGCTTAACTTTACTTTCTGTGCTCCAGTCCGTATTTATATCCTCGCTCGAAGGCTTTAATATTGAATTCCCCGGTGCCTTCAGGCACAGTAGCTAAAATAGATTTCTTAAGAGCTTCAGGAGAAACCACGTCACTGACTGCCGCCAAGAATCCGAGCATGATGATATTGGCTACTACCACACGTCCCATCTCACGAGCAAGATTGGTGGCCGGTATAGAAAGTATCTTAAAGGTCCGAGAAGTGGTTGGTTTTACCAGGTCTGAGTCTATAATCACCAGCGTCTCCGGCCCGAGATTTGGTATGAATTTTTTATAGGCCTCCTGAGACATAATAACCAACACCCGTGGGCTTATCACGTAAGGATAGCCTACAGGCTCGTTAGAAATCACCACTTCGGCACAGCAGGAGCCTCCCCGGGCCTCTGGACCATAGCTTTGCGTGAGAGTGGCGAACTTCCCTTTTTCGTATAACGAAACCGCCTGGCCTAAAATCTGACCGGCCAGAACAATGCCCTGGCCGCCAGTCCCGCTTAATCTTACGTCTGTCCTGCTCAAGTTCGTTTTTCCAAAAGGCTGCTTTCCAAAACCAGCGTATCTTCGCCTGCCTACAGCTTCCTCTGCTTGCGCGCTCTTTCCAGCACCTGCTGGTAGCAGTCCCACAAAGTAGGCCTGTCTATATCAACAAATTTACCTACCACAATGAGACCGTCTAGTGATAGCTCAGCATCTTTGGGGTCAGCTCCGTCTCGGATGATGCTTCTTTCCTGATAGCTACGCATTTCATCCAGACCTCGGGGCAGCTTATTTTGACGTCCGTAGACGGTGGGGCATGGGCTGATTACTTCAATAAAGCTGAATCCTGGCTTAATCAAAGCTTCAGCGATAGATTTTTCCAGTTCCCGCACATGCAACACAGTCCACCGGGCAACATAAGTAGCGCCACTGGCAGCTACCAGGTAAGGTAGGTTAAACGGATACTCGAAATTGCCATAGGGTGAGGTGGTGCTTCGAGCATCAAGTGGCGTCGTCGCACCCATTTGACCACCGGTCATACCATAGTTGAAGTTGTTTATACAAATGACCGTCATATCAATGTTACGGCGTGCAGAGTGAATCAGGTGATTACCACCGATGGCTACCAGGTCTCCATCCCCAGAAAAGACCACTACATTTAACTCCGGGTTTCCCAATTTTAGGCCGGTAGCGAAGGGGATGGCCCTGCCATGCGTGGTATGGAAAGAATCCAGCTTGACATAACCTGCTACCCGACCCGTACATCCTATCCCTGAAACCACAGAAATCTTGTCTTGGTTTATCTCGGCACGGCCAATAGCCCTGATAAAACACCCAGTTGCCGGTCCAATGCCACAGCCAGCGCACCAGATATGGGGTATCCTGTCCACCCTGATGAAACTGTCTATGGGATTCTCGTCCACTGTTACCATCTTTGTCATCGGACTTCTTCCCTTATAGCTTCTAGAATTGTTTCAGGCAAGTGCACACCGCCGCCCATGTGAGGCACAAGCCGTGCTCTAGCCTTGCCCGCTGCACACCGCTCTACTTCTCTCACTATCTGACCATAGTTTATCTCAGGAACGACAAAGGCCTTCACTTTGGATGCTAGCTCCTTGATACGCTCATCGGCAAAAGGCCACACTGTTATCAATCGCAGAAATCCAACCCTCATTCCCTCGTCCCTTGCCTGCTGTGCAGCGTAGCGGGCAATACGGGCAGAGATGCCATAGCTAACCACAATGACTTCAGCATCTTCAACATCCGCTTCTTCATATCTGATGATATCCTTCGCGTTCAGTCTTATCTTGTCCACGAGACGTCGCACCAGTTTGTCTTGTGCCTCAGCAGTCATTGACGGGTAGCCCCTATCATCATGGGTAAGGCCAGTAACATGGAAGCGATAGCCTTCACCGGCTATAGCCATTGGAGGCACCAGCCCCTTCTTGGAATCATAGGGCAGATACTCCTCAGGAGCTACTTTGGGGCGTGGCCTATCGACCAAATCTTCGGGAGTTACGCGTGGTATCACTACCTTCTCACTCATATGGCCCACTGCCTCGTCGGCCATGAGCAGCACAGGAATCCTGTACTTCTCCGACAAATTAAATGCCACAATGGTCAGGTCAAACATCTCCTGTGGCGAGTCGGGCACAAGAGCGACAATTTCATAGTGACCGTGGGCTCCCCATCTGGCTTGCATCATGTCTCCTTGAGCAACAAAGGTGGGTAACCCCGTTGATGGACCAGCCCTCTGCACATTGACCACCACACAGGGAGTTTCCAGCATCACCCCCAAGCCCAGGTTCTCCATCATCAGGCTGAATCCAGGCCCTGATGTTGCAGTCATCGCCTTTACCCCCGCCCACGAAGCACCCAGTATTGCATTCATAGAAGCAATCTCGTCTTCCATCTGGATAAAGACGCCACCCAATTGGGGTAGCCGTTCCGCCATTCTCTCAGCCACCTCAGTTGCCGGAGTGATGGGATAACCGGCAAAAAAACGACAACCGGCACTTATAGCCCCCTCGGCGCAGGCTGTATCGCCATTCATAAAAAATTCACCGCAGAGTATATTCTCTTGAGGCATGCTTTGGTTACCCTACACTTCTTTAGCTTCTTTTTTTTCTTCGGTAGTCAGGTAAATCCCGAATTCTGGACATATTGCCTCACAGAGGCCACAGCCCAGACATTCAGCCTCACCGGTTACCCTGACCATCTCATAACCCTTAGGACCAAGCTCACCACTCATCTTCAAAACCCCACGGGGGCAAAATTCTGCACAGTAGCCACAGCCTTTACATCGTTCTGTGTCGATATGCACCTTAACTGGTCTGGGGGCTTTTTCGGCCATATCAAAAGGCTTTCTCCACAATTTCATGTCAGCACACCATTGAAAATCGTTATCTCAGGCTAATCCAGCTTTCTTATAAGAATAACAGCCAACACCAATGGCAATGACCGAATTAAGAAAAAAGTATAGCAAATCCGTATTTACTTAACAAATTGTTGAGGTTTGGCGATATTAAAGTTAAAATTCAGACAATGCGTAAACTTTTTCTGCTAACTTTGATATTACTTTCGCTTATGATGGGCTGCACTCGACAGCCAGAGCCTGCCTTTGTATCACCTCCGACAGCAGACTTTGCCGCCAGTCCCGAACAGGGGCTAGCACCTTTGGCTGTCACCTTCACTGATTTATCTACAGGTGACGTTACTCGCTGGCACTGGGACTTTGGCGATAAGCAGTTCAGCAGCATGCCACAGCCTAGCCATACTTATACGGCAGCCGGAGACTATACTGTTTCGCTGGCAGTAATGGGCCCAGGGGGCAGTGATGTGGAGACCAAAATTGGCTATATAAAGGTTAGCTTGGATATAATAAACTGGGAAGAAGCAGGAAGTTATATCGGTCAGCGTAAAGTGGTCGAGGGAATAATAGTCGGAACTCACTATGCTGCGGACACAAAAAGCAAACCTACTTTCCTCGATTTTCACAAGCCTTATGAAGGTTATTTTAAGTGTGTAATCTGGGGTTATGATAGGGACAAGTTTATAAGAGAATTTCCACCCAACCCCGAAACTTACTTCTTGAATAAGCGTGTTCATGCCACCGGCTTAATCCAGGAATATCCTAAAGGTTCAGGCGTCCCAGAGATAATTTTGAGGGAACCATCTCAAATTAAGGTTGTAGGAGAGTAGGGGGTATTTTAATTCTGCCTTGGCTGGATATATAATCATAGCCAGATACCATCCGTCTAATGGAGGTGCAAGAAGGGACTAAAGTCCTATTGCGAAATTATCATTGCGATTTATTGACTATTGCTTTCCTTGAACCATTGGATGTATAATCACTATAATATATAGCGCTACAGTGGAAATAAATAGGCGACTTAGGATTCAAGCAGCAACAGAAGAATAGTAGGAGAATCGATAGCATGCAACAAAGATGTCCTAATTGTGGTTCGCCGGTTGCACCGGGGCAGCGATTTTGTGGAGTTTGCGGTGCCCAGATGAGTCTCGCTTGCCCTCAGTGCCGAATCACGGTTAGCCCTGGAACCAGGTTTTGCCCCAATTGTGGTGCTTCACTGGGCGGAGGACCACAGCCACAACCGGGATGGGGACAACAGCCAGGTGGAATGCCACAGCAACAGCCGGGATGGGGGCAACAGCAACCGGGATGGGGACAACAGCCAGGCGGAATGCCACAGCAACAGCCGGGATGGGGGCAGCAACCGGCATGGGCACCACCGGCACCAAGAGCTCAACCATCATCAGCTAGACCGTTTCTAGTGATTTTGTTAGTTGTTCTCCTGATTGGTCTTGGTGGTCTTGTATACTGGCAATTCGGTGATGAGGTAAAAGGCTTCCTTGCATCAGCCGGCGGCACCACTCCTGCCACAGACACCACACCACCAACAATCTCGACAGTCAAGGCCACTCCACACATAGCGAGTGCTATCATCACATGGAAAACGAACGAGCCAGCTAGCAGCCAGGTTGAGTATGGCCTGAACACAACTTATGGCTCAGCGGCACCAGCACAACCCCAAAATGACCCTTCTACAGGGCAATCGCTTGGAGTCGTTGACCATTCCGTAACTTTAGGTGGAACCTCGAGCCCATTGCAGCAGGGAACCACTTACCATTATAGGGTCAAGTCAAAGGATAAAGCTGGTAACGAAGCGGTATCAGGCGACAATACATTCACAACTCTGACAGCCGAAGAGTGATTGCAGCCGCGTCTTATGCCCTACATTTTTACCGCCGTAAGTTGTATAATCGGTGGAGGATGGCTATCCAATCGCAAAACAAGCATGAGGTCATGATGAAATATTTATGCCAATTACTCGTCGCTGCTCTTCTGCTTTCTTTATACGCGGGCTGTGCTTTTCTAAATGATGTGCCTCGTCACACGGCTGACGAGGTCATAACTATAGCCAAGAGCTTTAGCTCCGATTGCCGTGTACAAGTAGGTACAGAGGAGCCCTGTGGCTGAAAGCCCGCTGCTCCTCGGTACGAGGAGGCTGCCTCGATTTACACTACTGAGTATCTGGGTGATGGTGTCTGGAGCATAACAAAGACCTGCCCAGTAGACTCAGCTTATGACCGTTCCTGGTATTTCAATGATAATACCAACGAATTAGTATGGAAGTAAGACTAATATCGAACGGATTTAAGCAGGATTAAGATTGTTATGAGCGACATTCTGGATGAGGCCCAGGCATTAGTTCAATGCAAGGCTTGCCCGTGGTATAAGCAATGTGTTCTGCCTATGCGGCTGACCGAAGATGACTTAAGAAAACAGTTAGAGTCCTCCATACCCGGAGCTACCGCTCCAGGAGCAGGACAGTATGGTATGCAGCAATTGTTATCTAGCCTGGCAGCCGCCGCCGAAAGCTCCCTCCTTGAGGGCTGCCCCATATTTATTGGCAGGCTTCGGTCAAGTCCCAAGCTCGCCGAGCAAATAAAGAAACTTATGCAGGACTGGACAAAGGAGAGCACAGAGCAAACTCCTTAAAGCATAAGCCAATCCTTGTGCTCAACTTTAAAAACGGATAAGGAGGAAGGAGGTTTTACTATGGCGAAAGCTTCAACCGCCTACCCCATAAGCCTTTCTATTGATTATCCGGACAGGAAATTAAACAGGTTACTAATAGTCTTATAATTAAATGGCTACACTGGTGAACAGTAATTCATCTATTCTATAATGAGACTACTAGTAACTACTTTCTTCCGGATTTTTGTGGCCATCCCAATCCTTATCGTCTTAGGTTTGGTTATCGGTGCTACATTCACCTGGAAAGGAGTTGGCGTTAACTATGTGTTGGCCTTCGGTGGACTTGTCATTCTGCCAACGCTGTTAATGCTACTGTTCCGGCAGAAATATCCCCGCTGGTGGTTTGACTGGAACCTGGCCTTAACCAAATTCAGCACCCGAGTTTCTGCCTATCTCTTGTTACTCAGAGATGAATACCCCTCAACTGACGAGGAGCAGGCAATCCATATCGACATCCCATACCCTGATGCTAAGGAGGAGTTAAATCGCTGGCTGCCTCTGGTGAAATGGATTATGGCCATCCCGCACTACATCGTCCTCACCTTCCTCTACATCGCCATGTGGGTAGTTGTAATAATCGCCTGGTTTGCTATCCTGTTCACTGGCCGTTACCCGAAGTCACTGTTTGATTTCGTAGTCAATGTGCTTCGGTGGGCATTGAGAGTAGTCATATATGCATTTCTGCTGACCACCGACCGCTATCCGCCTTTTCAGCTAGATTAAACAACTGCGTTATTCCGCCAAGCATTTCACAAATTATTTACCTATGTAGTGCGTCCCCCGATTTATCCCGACTTATCGGGATTTATCGGGGGATAGCCTCGCCCCAAAACCACCATCCCATGGCGACCCTGAAGGGTCGCACTACATTGGTGGTTGGCAAAAACTTGATATGTAGTGCGAGGCTTCAGCCTCGCCAGTTATCGCTTGGCTAATCACCGCCATAGCGACTGGAGCCTTGCAGTTTCACTATGGTTACCCCACCACCACCCTCTTCTTTGCCTGCAGGCCTAAAAGACTTTACCAGCGGATGCCCCCTGAGGAAATCGTGCACTATCTGCCGCACGGTGCCAGTGCCAAAACCGTGTATGATACGCACCTGGCTCAGACCTGAAACAAAAGCATCGTTAAGATAGAGGTCGAGCTTCGGCTCTATTTCATCAGCTCGCCTGCCCCGGAGGTCAAGCTCGAGTGAGCTTCGCTTGTTTTCACGGCTTATTTTCACCACCAACGACGGAAGTGCTGCCGCAGTCGGCAATGGTGAAACCTTTTCCACGCCTTCCGACCTCATCTTCAGCTTGATGTCCCTCGCCTGTATCTCAAGTTCACGCCCGTTTTCCAGAACTGAAAGGACTGTTCCCTCCAGCCCAGTCTCGACAAGTCTTACCCGGTCACCTACAGCAATGGTGGATGTCTCCTCCGCAACAGAGCGACCTTGCGGAGTTCGCCAGGCTTGGCTTTCCAGGTTTTGGTGCACTCCAGTCAGTACCTTTTTTGCCCGCTCGATATTTGTTTTTGTTTTCGCCTTCTGAATCTCCTTGGCGGCCTGACGGATGTCTTTTTCCAGCGAGGCGGCTTCCCTCAAGAGGTTATCCTTGATTTGCCGCAGCATATTTCGCTCTTCCACTTTAAGCTTCTGAAGCTCGCTCTCAAGCTCCTGTCTCAACCCCTCGATTTTGTTTCTATCTCTTTCCAGACTATGGCGTAGCTCTTCAACCCTTCTCTTTTCATCCCCCAGCTCTGAAAGCAAACTTTCCATCTCCAAGTGGCCCTCAGGCATAAATTTTTTGGCGGTAGCGATAATCTCCGGCTCCATGCCTAGCTGCGAGGCTATAGACAGGGCATTGCTCCCCCCGGGCACACCCAGAGTGAGGTGATAAGTGGGTTTCAAGGTAAGCGGGTCAAAATCGAGCGAAGCGTTTTTCAGCCCCGGGGTCTGGTGAGCAAAAACTTTAAGCCCGGAATAGTGAGTGGTAGCCACCACCAGGTTCCCTTTCGACAGAAAATTAAGCAGGACGGACTGGGCTAAGGCAACACCTTCAACCGGGTCAGTGCTCGTCCCCAGCTCATCCAGCAGCACCAGGCTGTTTCCGGTGGAATCACGAATTATGCGGACGATATTGCCCATATGCCAGCTAAAGGTAGACAGCATCTGCTCGATGCTCTGCTCATCGCCAATATCAGCAAAAACGCCATCGAAGACAGGAATGCAACTTTCAGCCGCTGCCGGTATAGGCATACCAGCCTGGGCCATCAAGGTTAACAGCCCGATGGTCTTCAGAGCTACAGTCTTGCCCCCGGCATTGGGTCCACTGATGACAAGGATAGAGAAGTCGCTGCCTATTTCTACAGACAGAGGCACTGCTTTTTCCCAAAGTAGAGGGTGACGAGCACTAATCAGGCAGAGCCTGTTCATTTTATTTTTGGCATCCGGGCTGTCTTCGCCGGGAGCGGCAATAATGGGCTCGGTGGCATTAACCTTCCCAGCATATCTCGCCTTGGCCAGGGCTAACTCTATTTCAGCTACCACAGCCACGTTCCTGGAGATTTCGGCAGAATGGACACCAACCTGGGCACTCAAATTCCTGATAATCCTCTCCACCTCCTGCTCTTCGCCCAGCGTAAGCTCTCGCAACTGGTTCCCCATTTCTACGGTTGTCCACGGCTCGACAAACACTGTGGCACCGGTATTGGAGATGTCATGTACTATGCCTTTGATTTCTTTCCTCATCTCTGCCTTGACCGGGATAACATACCGGTCATGGCGAGTTGTAACCAGGAACTCCTGGAGGAATTTCTGACTGTGGCGTGATTTGACTATGGAGTCCAGGCGGACTAAAAGCTCCTCACGCGTCCTTTTAAGCTGCTGCCTTAAGCTCAATAGCTTATCGGAGGCTGAGTCCAGTATCTCGCCTGTCGGTGTCAGGCATCTTCCTATTTCAACTTCCAGGTAAGACAAGTCCTTAATGCCATTGGCGATATCCCATAAGGAGGGGAGTTTGTCTTTTATCTTACTGATAGCAGCATGGAGAGAGCGAGCAGCTTGCAGGCTGTCCTTAATATCTACCAAAATCGAAGGGGCCAGAATCTTGCCCCGACTTGCCATTTCCACCTCGGCACGGACATCAACGATGCTGCTGATGGAGAACCCGGGATTTAAAGCCAAAAGTCGGCGAGCTTCGGCTGATTGCCTCAACAAGAGAGAAACAAGCTGTGGCTCCGCCGATGGCGTTAAATTTAGGGCAAGCTCCCGACTCGCCGAAAAAGAGGTAAAGCTCGCCAGAATTTCCCTCACCTTGGGAAATTCCAATAGCTCAAGGCTGGTTTGATCCAATTGTGTTGCTCCTTACGCAGTATTAGTCTATCACTAAACAGCCGAATCTGAAAATGGAGATATGTGGCAGTTTGGGGCAACCTTGTTTCAGGCAGACTTTAATTTCGAACTTCCAGTCTACGGACAAATTCGAAATCAAAAGCACAAATTACCAAAACGCTGCTTTGTTCAAAACAACTACTGACAAAAGCGGATTATTGTGGTAGAGTAATCATAACTACTCTTTTTATTGTACTCGCAAGGGTTGGGAGGGAATCTTGAGATGAAGGGCAACTAAAATGGTGCGACGTAAACCTTATACTAATGTCATCAAAAGAAATCAACTTCGCCCTGAACATGTCAAAGGAATGGGAGACGTTGTATTCAAGGGTTTCAATTGCTTAAACAGCGAGTGCCGGAAATTCATCTTTGTTAGAAAAGAACAAATCGACAAAGAATTCAACATAGTCTGCCCAACCTGTGGTTTTGTTTTACATTCCCAAGGCGAATCCATTTTTTACGACTATCAGTCAGTCAACATCCAAGATAACTCCATTATTGAAGAGGGACAGTTCACTATCCTCCACGATGACTATATCAATGAGGCGCAAGAATACAAATATTGCATCATTTGCGGCACATTAAAACCTCTCGAATTCTTCGACAAGCACAGTGCGAGACAATCAGGAAGGCAAGGTGAGTGTAGACTCTGCAAAACACTATATAATAGTATAAAGAACCAGACCCGAATAATTGACCAGCACCGAGAGGCTTCTGAGAAACGGCGCCTATACGGATTCCTTGCAAGAGAACCGGCCAAAATCGATGCCAAGGCGATATACGATAAGTTTGAACACAAATGCTTTCGTTGCGGGAGACAACTTGCTTATCCTGAAGAGGGTAACATAGACCACACCTTACCAGCAAAACTTTTCTGGCAAATCTCGACTGGTCCCACGCTTTTATGCTCCGATTGCAATAATAT
>Ga0194112_10002901_pt1 | contig 24253 bp, 24 predicted proteins | sample TA2MahC400mmetaG_FD_146191 | JGI IMG/M metagenome (GOLD analysis project Ga0194112, IMG submission 146191) | Freshwater microbial communities from Lake Tanganyika, Tanzania - TA2015016 Mahale Deep Cast 400m | ecosystem: Environmental > Aquatic > Freshwater > Lake | place: Tanzania: Lake... | reverse complement strand
CCTCGGCGCAGGCGATCGCGCGCGAATGCGGCGTGTGGTTCCTGGTCGGCTCGATCCACGTGAAAGTCGAGGCCGAGCGCAACGCCAACCGCTCCTACCTCGTAGCGCCCGATGGCGGCATCGTCGCCAGCTACGACAAGATCCACATGTTCGACGTGCAGCTCGCCGGCGGCGAGACCTATCGCGAGTCCTCGACCTTCCGCCCGGGTGACCAAGCGGTGATCGCCGAGACGCCATGGGGCAAGCTCGGCATGACCATCTGCTACGACCTGCGCTTCCCCTATCTCTATCGCGCGCTGGCGCATGGCGGGGCGGAGATGCTGTCGATTCCGTCGTCGTTCACCGTGCCCACGGGCCGCGCGCACTGGCACACATTGATGCGCGCGCGCGCCATCGAGACCGGCTGCTACGTCTTCGCGCCGGCGCAGGTCGGCAGCCACGCCGGCAACCGCAAGACCTATGGCCACTCGGTCGTGGTGGCGCCCTGGGGCGAGGTGATCGCCGATGCCGGTGACACCGGCCCGGGTTTCGTCACCGCGAAGATCGACATGGCCAAGGTCGCTGAGGCCCGCCAGGCCGTGCCCTCGCTGACCCACGACCGAAGCTACAGCGGCCCGACCGTGCGCACCTACACGCTGCCCAAGGCGGCGGAGTAGGTCAGGGCCGACGCGCGGCGATTCGCTGGACCATTGCCGGGCGGGGATCGCTCACCATCAAGGCCTCGTAGGCGATCACCGACAGGTCGCCGTCGCGCGCGACGTCGAGCAACTCGCCGTCGCGCAGCAGGAAGGCCGGGTTGCTCGGCTTGCCGAAGCGCTCGTTGCCGATCATGAACGTCTCGTAGAGCAGCACGCCGCCGGGCTCGAGCGCCGCCAGCAACGCGGGCCAGAGCGGCCGGTGCAGGTAGTTGGTCACGACCACGGCGCCGAAGCGTCGGCCCGCCAGGGGCCAGGGCGAGCCGTCCTCGAGGTCGGCGGGCACGATCTCGGCCGCGTCAGGGCCGGCGAGCGCCGACACGTCGCGATCGACCGCGACCACGCGGTGGCCGCGAGCGGCGAACAGCCGGCAATGCCGGCCTCCGCCAGCGGCGACGTCGAGCACGACCGCGCCGTTCGACACCAACGGCGCCCAGCGCGCGATCCATGGCGAGGGGCCCATGCCGCGCTCAGTACGCCGGCCGGCGCGGGTAGCCTCCGGGCGGGGCGTAGCCACGCTCGGCCGCCTCGCGCAGCACCCGCTGGCGCGCGTCGCGTTCCTGCAGCAGCCGGTTGGCGCGGTCGACCAGCGCCCGAGACGGTGGGATCGCGACCAGCGCCGACGCGAGGCCGCCAAGCTGTACGGCGGGGCCGCCGACGAAGCTGGCGACGTCGCGCGCCGCGGCCGTCTCCTGGTTGGGATCGAGATACAGCAGGTAGGCGTTGATGCGCGCCGATAGCGCCGGGTCCTGCTCCGGCGTGTCGAGCGGAAAGCCGCCCATCGCGGCGTGGGTTCCCGGGTACTTTTCGAGCTTCCAATCGCGCGCCGGGTCCATCCACGTGCCGGTGTTTCCGAACCACGGACGCGAGCCGATCTTTGGATCGCGGATCGCGTGGCGGCAGGTCAGGACGTTGGCCGGAATGACCGAGACGTTGTAAGGAAGGTCCATGCTCATATCGCGATCGACGGCGTCGAACAGGCCGAGGTAGCGGACCTCGATGCCGAGCCTCCGCAGATACTCGCAGAAGCACATCGCGATGAAGCCACCGCGGCTGTAGCCGAACACGAACACCACGGGCTGACCATCGGGGCCGGGCGTGTAAGTCGTGGTCTCGACCCGGCGCGGCATGCCGCTGCCGCCGGCCCGGGCGGGTGGGTACTGGTAATCGACCGTCGTCCCGATGCCTGGACAGTTCGCCTCGAAGACGCGGATTGCCTCGCGCAGGATGTTGTCACAATTGACGCCCAGCCCGTCCGGGCTGAGACCGTAATGTGTGACGGCGCCGCCGACTGCCCGATCGAAGCACTGCGAGACGAAGGACTGCTTTCGCATGGTCGTGTTGAGCCGCCAGTTCTCGGTCGAGATGTAACCGCCCCCAGTTCCCTCGAACCCGAACACGTATGTCTTGCCCACGTCCCTCTCTCCCTATCACCGTCGTCGAGGGGTCTACGCCACCAGCTGCCGTCGCATCCCCCGATTGGTACCGAATCGGACCGCCTGCGACGTCGACTTGCCAAATCACCATGGATAGCCCACATCTTGGCACTCCGGCGCCACGAGTGCCAAGCGCCTTCGCATTTCACGGTTCGGAATGATCAAGTACACGCTGCGTTGCTCGAAAGACCATCGGTTCGACAGCTGGTTCCGCGACAGCGCCACCTACGAAAAGCAGGAGAAGCGTCGGTTGCTGGAATGCCCGATCTGCGGCGACTCCAGGATCGAGCGCGCGCTGGTCGCGCCCAACGTGGCGGCCAAGGGCAACCGCAAGACGGGACCGGCCCGCTCCCGCCGCCCGGCCGAGGAGGCTCCGCCCGTGGCGGCCGAGGCGCCCGCCCAGCCGGTTGCCACCATTCCGCCGAACATGCCGCCCGAGCTGCGCAAGGTGCTGCTGGAGCTGCGCGGCCAGGTCGAGAAGAACTGCGACTATGTCGGCGACAGGTTCGCCGAGGAGGCGCGCAAGATCCATTACGGCGAGACCGACAAGCGCGGCATCTACGGCGAGACCTCCGACGAGGAGGCGGCGGCGCTGGCCGACGAGGGCATCGAGTTCGGCCGCCTGCCCTGGGTGCCCAAGGGCAACTGAACCGCGGCGGTCGACGCTTGGCGACACGGGCGTCATGATTTCTTCATCGTGCCTCCCGGGAGAGCCAATCGATGCCGGCATCGATCTTTCGTGCCGCCGCGCTCGCGGCGGGTATCCTTGCGACACTTGCCACATCGCCGGCCAGCGGGTTCGACGGTCTCGAACGCATCCTGAGAATGGTGCCGGCCTTGGATCCCGCGAAACGCGTTGCCTTGCTCAGCTACGCCCGGCTCAACGAGGCCATGGACGGTGCTGTTCGCGGGGTCGACACGGGCGGCGTGGCCGAGGCGTATCATCTCAAGGACGAGTTCCGTGGCCTTTTCGGTGTCGACATTACGGAACTTAGGGAGCAGGCGATTATCGGCGAACCGCCGTCCACGCTGACCTATGTGGTCCTCGACCGTGCGAGAATAGACGAGCTGACAGCGGCGCTGCGCAAACGCGGCTTCGAGCGCGAAGTCATAGGCGTGCACCACGTCTACGTGCGTGGCGTGGACTACGGTTTCGACATGCGCAACCGGAGACCAGCCGATCCGTTCGGCGGCGCACTTGGCGCGTCCCAGCGCATCCTTGTGCGCGACGATGCCATCGTGGTCGCCCGCGGCTGGCCCGATATGCGCGCGGCGATGGCGGCTCTCGATGGTGCGCGGCCACCGGTCACGGCGGTACTTGCCGCCGCGATCCCCGCGCTGCGCGACGCGGTCGGGCCAGGTGCGGTGGCCAGCCAAGCGGTGCTCTATGGAGTGCCCGCCTTCGCCGGCGCCACACTCGATCGCGAAACCATGGACGCGATCATGGCGGGCCGCGCGCCGAGCTTGCCCCGTTCGCCACCCGGCGGCGGCATGCCGCCCTTCGTCGCCGCGTGGCTGGTGGCCGGCGTTCACGGCAAGAACGCCTTCGCGGCGATCGCGGCGATATATGTCGATGAGGACTCGGCGCGGCGTGGCGCATCGGCAATCGCGCACCGGCTGAAGGAGTTCCGCCCCGGCGACGGCCCTACGCCCACCTACGAGGTCAAGATTTCGCCAGCGGACTCGGCGTGGGTGGGCGTCGTGATCGCGCGGTTCGCCGACCAGCCTTTGGCCAGCGGCGTGTCGATGCTGTCGCGATGGCACGGCGCAGTGAACGCGAGGGCTTTCACGCCGCTCGATCCACTGCGGTAGGCCCGCGCCGCAAACACTAGGACCTGCGCCGAAGTAAGCGGCGCGAGACTCGGTCGATGGCGGTGACGTAGGAAGGGGAGCGCCGGCATCCCGCCGACGCGCCCGAATGGACCCATGATCGCACGCGTTACGCTCTGCCTGGCGTTTGGCTTCACCGTCAGCATGTTCTTCCGCGGCGCCAATGGCGTGATCGCGCCCGAGCTGATGGCCGAGCTGAAGATCGCGCCGGCGCAGATGGGTCTGGTCACCGGCGCGTTCTTCCTGACCTTCGGGCTGGGGATGATTCCGGCCGGCCTAGCGCTGGATCGCTTCGGGCCACGGCACAGCATCGCGACCCTCTCGCTGGTTGGCGTCGTCGGCTGCGTGATTTTCGCCACGGCGACGGGCTGGATCGGCCTGGCGGTCGGTCGCGTCGCGCTGGCCATTGGTTGTGTCTGCATCCTCATGGGCTCTATGGCCACGCTGTCGCGCTGGGTGGAGCCCGCCCGTCTGGGCACTTATGCCGGCTATATCAGCGCCGCCGGCGCCGTCGGCAACATGCTGACCGCGACGCCGATGGCGCTTCTCGTCGAGTGGATCGGCTGGCGCGGCGCCTACTGGGTCTTCGCCTCGCTCTGCGTGATGGTGTCGGCGGCGATCTGGTTCGGCGTGCGTGACCAGCCCTCGGGCGAACCGCTTTCCTCGACACGCGAGACGCCGGGCGAGGTATGGGCGGGCCTGCGCGAGGTGCTGCGCTTCCCCTACCTCCTGCCGTTCATGGCGGCGCAGGCGGTGATCTATCCCACCGCCGTGACCATTACCGGGCTGTGGATCGGCCCTTTCCTCGCCGATGTCTACGGCCTGTCGCCGACGGTGCGCGGCAACGTGCTGCTGCTCATCACCGCGATCGGTCTCGTCGGCAGCCTGGTGATCGGACGCCTGGATGCCCTGTTCAACACGCGCAAGGGCGTGGTCGTCGGCCTGACGCTGGTCACCACCACCAGCCTGCTGCCGCTGGCGCTCTGGGGTGGCGCGCCGCTCTGGCTCGCCATGCTCTGCCTGTGCGGGGCGATCGGGGTGGCCGGCGTGATCAGCGTCCTGCACACCCATGTGCGCGTCAGCTTCCCTGAGCGTCTCGCTGGCCGCGGGCTGTCGACGATCAACGCCGCCAACATGGGCGGCGCTTTCCTGTTGTCGGCCGCGACAGGCGCGATCGTCGATCAGTTCCGCGGCGCCTCGGGCGCGGCGCCGCCGCTGGCCTATCAGCTGGTCTTCGCCTTCCTGATCGCGGCGCTGCTGATCGGGCTGTGGTGCTATCGCAAAGTGCCCGACGTGAGGCCGCGACCGTAGTCGCGGCCTCGATCGATCAGCGCAGCGCGGCGCAGGCGCGCTGGATGCGGCGGCCGGCTTCCTCGACCAGCTCCGTCGCGGTGGCGTAGGAGATGCGGAAAGCCGGGCCCATGCCGAAGGCCGAGCCCTGCACCACCGACAGCCCCTCGGCCTCGAGCAGGTAGTTCACGAAGTCGGTGTCGTTGGCGATCGTCTTGCCGTCGGGCGTCTTCTTGCCGATCGTGCCGGCGCAGGACGGGTAGACGTAGAACGCGCCTTCCGGCCGCGGGCATTTGATGCCGGTGGCCTGGTTCAGCATCGACACGATCAGGTCGCGGCGCTGCCGGAAGATGGCGTTGTTCCTCGGGATGAAGTCGGTCGGCCCATTGAGCGCCGCCACCGACGCCGCCTGGCTGATCGAGCTGGCGTTCGACGTGCTCTGCGACTGGATCGTGATCATGGCGTTGATCAGCGCCTGCGGCCCGGCCGCGTAGCCGATACGCCAGCCGGTCATGCAGTACGCCTTCGACACGCCGTTCATGGTCAGAGTGCGGTCGAACAGACCGGGCTCGACCTGCGCCGGCGTCGTGAACACGAAATCATCGTAGACCAGCTTCTCGTACATGTCGTCGGTCAGCACCCAGACATGCGGATGCTTCAGCAGCACGTCGCACAGCGCGCGCAGCTCGGCCTTGGAATAGGCCGCGCCCGTGGGGTTCGACGGCGAGTTCAGGATCAGCCACTTGGTGCGCGGCGTGATGGCGCGCTCGAGATCCTCGGGCTGCAGCTTGAAACCTTTGGACTCCGGGCAATTCACGATTACCGGCGTGCCGTCGGCGACCGCGACCATTTCAGGATAGGACACCCAGTAGGGCGCCGGCACGATCACCTCGTCGCCGGCATTGAGCGTCGCCAGCATGGCGTTGAAGATGACCTGCTTGCCGCCGTTGGTGACCAGGGTCTGCGAGACCTTGTAGTCCAGGCCGTGGTCGCGCTTGAACTTGTCGACGATCGCCTGGCGCAACGCCGGCGTGCCGGCAATCGCGGTATAGCGCGTGTCGTTCTCGCGGATCGCCTTGTAGGCGGCTTCCTTGATGTGGTCGGGGGTCGGGAAGTCCGGCTCGCCGGCGGCCAGCCCGATGACGTCTTTGCCCGCCGCTTTCATCTCCAGGAACTTGCCCTGCGCGGCGTTCGTGGGAGACGGCTTGATGCGGCTGAGACGGTCGGCGATGAAGGCCATGGCTGGGGTTTCCCGGAAGTCGCCCGGTAACCGCCGGGCACGCGCCCGTTTTGGGCGGCGCAACCTAATGGCAGGCGCCCCGGCCCGCAAGGCGGGGTGGGGGAAATCTTGTCCTCGCACAATCGCGCGGGGACGCCTCAGCGGCCGCCGGCCTGCGGATCGAGCGTGAACAGCTCCTGCGGCTGGGCAACGCCGCGCAGAGCGTAGCGACCCAGCGACACCAGGCGATCGCGCTTGCCGCCGCAAGCCGATGCGAACGCCGATGAGACAATGATGCGCTGGTCGATCGAGCGCGACAGCGCGGCCATGCGGCTTGCCTCGTTGACCGCCGGGCCGAGCACGGTGAAGTCGAGTCGCGAGCGGCCGCCGAAATTGCCGTAGAGCAGCTCGCCCTCGTGCAGCGCGAGATAGAGATCGGTGGTCGGCAGGCCGTCGGCGCCGCGCGTGGCGCTGAGCGCCGTGGCAGCGTCGATCGCCTCCTTTGCCGCCTTCAGCGCGTGACCACACGCATCCTCCAGGTGCTCGCCGGGGAAGATCGCCAGCATGCCGTCACCCATGAACTTCAAGACGTTGCCGCCATGCGCCTCGAGCGTGTCGACGACGGTGCCGGCGTAGTCGTTGAGCAGGCCCAGGAGCAGGTGACGATCGATGCTGTCGGCGACGCGGGTGAAGCCCGAGAGATCGCTGAACCAGATCACCGCGCGGATGCTCTCGGCGCGACCGCGTTCGATATTGCCCGCGAGCACCCGCTTGGCCGCGTCCTCGCCGAGATAGGTGCCGAGCAAGGTACGCGTCGTGGTGTGCAGGACGTTGCGGTTGAAGGCCAGCGCCAGCGGCTTCTGGATGCTTTCGATCAGCGCCATCTGCGCGTTGCCGAAACCGCCGGGCGCGTCCGTCAGCCACGAGCTGATCATGCCGTCCATCTCCGCCAGCGTGGCGCCGTCGCCATAGCGCATGACGAAGGCGGCGTATTCGGTGCCGCCCTCGCTGGCAAAGCGGTCGAGCAGCGGGAATTCGCCGGTCGGCGCGCCCTCACCCAGCTTGCGGCGCAGCGAGCTCTCGCGATTGACCAGCATGTGGCGGAACGGGCTCTGGACCCAGTCCGGACTGTTCTCCTCGAACGTGCCACGGTCGAGCATCGTCATCTCGACGCCGCCTTCGCGGGTCCAGTGGAAGCTGCGCGTATCGATGGTCGGATGCAACACGTCGGACCCGAGATTGATGCGCTTGAGGCTCGCGCCGTGGCCATTGAGCCGGTCCGCCAGCGCCGGCAGGAATTGCTTGATCGGCGTGCCGTCGAGGCCCTGATCGATCAGCCAGTCGGTCATGTCACGGATATCGTCGACGCTCATGGGCTCCCAGATGGGGACCCGTACGGCGAATTTGTAGGTCGATCCTCGGGACGCTTGCCCAGATCGTTGGCCGCCCGCAGAATCGGCCGTCGCCGTCGCGCCGGAGAATGCCATGGTCAATCGATTCGCCGTTTTGATGCTGGGACTCGGAGCGCTGGGCCCGGTTCCGGCGCTCGCCCAGGACCAGACACCCGTCCAGCGCGGCCGGGCAGTGGCGGATAGTCGCTGCGCCGACTGTCACGCGGTGCGCGCGGGCGAGACCGTCTCCCCCAATGCGGCGGCGGCCAGCTTCACCCGTGTCGCCACCACGCCCGGCATGACGGAACTGGCGCTGCAGGCGGCGCTGCAGACCTCGCATCGGACAATGCCGAACCTGATCCTCGACGCCGACGAGATGCGCGACGTCATCGCTTACATCCTGAGTCTGGCGAAACGTTAGGCCTCAGTCGACGCGCCTGACCTCGACGCGCACGGTCATATCCGACTCGGGCACGCCGCTGCGCCGGCCGGTGACCGGCGCGGCCTCGGTGTAGTCGAGGCCGACGGCGAGCTTGAGGTAGTCGCCGGTCGGCGACAGGCCGCTCGCCGGATCGAAGCCGACCCAGCCGAGATCGGGCACATGGGCCTCGGCCCAGGCATGACTCGCACCGGCCACGGGTGGATCGGAGTCGATACGCTTGTAGCCGCTGACATAGCGCGCGGGTATGCCGAGACGACGGCAGCATGCGATGAAGGCATGCGACTGGTCCTGACGCACGCCTTCGCCACGTCGCAAGGCCTCGAGCGCCGTGGTCTCGACCGTCGAGGCACCGAGCTTGTAGGCGATGCGCGCGCGGATTCGATACATGATTTCGTGCAGGAGCGGGACACGGCCCTGGATGTCGGCGACGCGCGGCGCGAGGTCGCCGACCACGGCGTCGACCGACGAATCGTGCTTCGCGAGGCCGGTGTTGCGCAGCCAGAACGAGGGTGGCAAGGGATCCGGGCCGGGGTAGCGCAGCCAGCTATGGTCGGTCGACCAAGTGTACTCGCCGTGCGCGACCAGTTCGACCTCGCGATGCGGCACGGTGAGCGAGAAGGTGCTGACGGCGTTGCCGTGGCCGTCGGTCCAGTCGAGCCGCTTGCCCGGCCCGCGCACGCTCCAGGAGAGGATTCGCTGGCCCTCGGCCGGCTTCGGCGTCAGACGGGTGTCGTCGATCGAATAGCGCACCGGCTCGGCGAAGCGGAACCTGGTGACGTGGGTTACGGCGAGGCGCATCGGACTCTCCTACCTTCCCCCGGAGGGGGAAGGTGGTACGCCGAAGACGTGCCGGATGGGGGATGTCGAAGACGGACAACGGAGTCCGTCTTCGACATCCCCCATCCGCCCTTCGGGCACCTTCTCCCACCGGGGGAAGGTATGAATCGAATTCATCTTCATCCTCAATCCAGCAGGAACTGGCGGCCGATCTCGTGCGACAACGCATCGAGGCGGTCGCGCAGATCCTCGAGGAAGTCGCGCAGCCCGGCCTCGAAGATGTCGTCGATGCGGCCGTAGCGCAGCTCGGCATGCAGCGCGCCGGCCTGGCGATCGGCCTCGCCGCGACTGCCGTAGAGGTCGGCCAGCTCGCGCATGCTCAGATCGAGCTGCCACAGGCAGTGATGGATCGAGCGCGGCAGGTCGCGGCGCAGGATCATCAGCTCGGCCACGCGGCGCGGCTCGATGCGCGCGCGATAGACACGGCGATAGGTGCGCAGCGCGCCGATGCAGGTAAGGATCTCCGACCAGCCGTAGTAGTCGACGCCGTCGCGTACCTCGGGCGCGCCGTCGGGCTGCAGACGGTGATACTTCACGTCGAGGATGCGGATGGTGTTGTCGGCGCGCTCCAGATAGGTGCCGAGCGACAGGAAGTTCCAGGCCTGATCGCGCAGCAGGGTGGATTGCGCCGCGCCGGCGATCATCACGGTCTGCTTCTTTACCGTCTCGACGAAGGCACCGTGGTCGACGCCGCGCTTGCGGCGCGCGATCGCCGAGACCTCGAGCCAAAGCCCGTTGAGGCTCTCCCAGACGTCTGTGGTGAGGTTGTTGCGCTCGGCCCTGGCGTTGTCGCGCGCGGCGCGCACCGAATTGAACACGCTCGAGGGGTTCTCGGCGTTGAGCGTCATGAAATCGATCAGCTGCGGCAGCTCGCCGTCAGGATGGATCGCCTCGAAGGCCTCGGCGAGGCCATACATCTCGGCGACGTCGAAGGCCTCGGTCTTGCTCGACTGCAGCGCCGTGCGCTGCGTAGCTTCCAGCAGGCGCGCCATGTTCTCGGCGCGCTGCAGGTAACGGCCCATCCAGTACAGGTTCTTGGCGGTGCTGCTCAGCATGGCGCGGCCGCCCTCACGACTGGCTTTGCGTCTGCGACGCTGGCTGGCCGCCCGGCCCCAGCACCCAGGTATCCTTGGTGCCGCCGCCCTGGCTGGAGTTCACCACCAGCGAGCCGTCCTTCAGCGCCACGCGCGTGAGCCCGCCCGGCACGATGGTGATGTCCTTGCCCGACAGCACGAAGGGCCGCAGATCGACATGGCGCGGCGCCACGCCCTGGTTGACGAAGGTCGGGCAGGTGCTGAGCGCCAAAGTCGGCTGGGCGATGTAGTCGTAGGGATGCGCCACGAGATGGGCACGGAATTCCTCGATCTCCGCCTTGGTCGAGGTCGGGCCCACCAGCATGCCCTTGCCGCCGGAGCCGTGGACCTCCTTGACCACCAGCTCGGGCAGGTTGTCGAGGATGTACTTCAGATCGTCGGGCCGATCGCCGCGATGCGTCGGCACGTTCTGCAGGATCGGCTCCTCGCCGAGATAGAAGCGGATCATGTCGGGGACGTAGACGTAGGTCGACTTGTCGTCGGCCACGCCGTTGCCGATGGCGTTGACCACGTTGACGCGCCGAGACCGCAAGGCGCCGATCAGGCCGGGCAGGCCCAGCATCGAGTCGGGCCGGAAGGCCAGCGGATCGAGGAAGGCGTCGTCGATGCGGCGGTAGATCACGTCGACGCGCTGCGGGCCGCGCGGCGTGCGCATGTAGACGCGGCCCTCGTCGACGAACAGGTCGGTGCCTTCGACCAGCTCGATGCCCATCTCGTCGGCGAGGAAGGCGTGCTCGAAATAGGCGCTGTTGTACTGGCCGGGCGTCAGCAGCACGACATTGGGCTCGGCCTCGTCGCTGAACGACACCGAGCGCAGCGTGGCGAGCAGCTCCTCGGTGTAGTTGGCGACCGGCAGCACGCCCATGGTGGCGAACAGCTCGGGCGCCAGCCGCATCATGACCTCGCGGTTCTCCAGCACATAGGAGACGCCCGAGGGCGTGCGCACGTTGTCCTCGAGCACGAAGAAGTCGCGCTCACCCACGCGCACGATGTCGATGCCGGCGATATGGCAATGCACGCCGCCGGGCAGCTCGAGATCCTGCGCCAGCGGCACGAACTCGGCGTTGAGCAGCAGCTGGCGCTCGGGAATCACGCCGGCGCGGCAGATCTGACGCTCGCCATAGGCGTCGGTGAGGAAGGCGTTGAGCGCCTTCACGCGCTGTGTCAGGCCGCGCTCGAGGTACTTCCATTCGTCGTGGGCGATCACGCGCGGGATGATGTCGAAGGGGATCGTCGTCTCGTGCCCGTCGGCCGCGCCATAGGCGCCGAAGGTGATGCCCTGGCGGCGGTAGAACAGGTCGACCTCGCCGCGCTTGGCTTCCAGGGTGGCCGCCGGCGTGTCGGCCAGCCACTGCGCCACGTCGCGGTAGGGCGCACGCACGCCGTCGGGTGCGGAGGTCATCTCGTCGAAGGCCTTGATGCCCGCCATGCGGTTCGCTCTCCCCAACGCGCTTGAACACCATCCCAACCGATTCGTGCCCAAGATGATAGCAAAAAGCACGCCAGCGACCGGCCCTTGACCGCGACGCGTCAGGCGCCGCACGGTTCGCGGGCACCGAGTGGAAGGAATTGCCATGAAACAGGTCCAGTTGAGCGCTTACGGCGTGCCAGAGCAGGTCGCGCGCTGCGTCGAGGTACCCGATGTCGGCGCCCCGGCGGCCGACGAGGTCGTCTTCGACGTGCTGCTGTTTCCGATCAATCCGGCCGATGTCTGGTTCTGCCGCGGCTCCTATCGCCTGAAGCCGCCGCTGCCGGCGACGCCGGGCGCCGAGTGCGTGGGGCGCGTCGCCGCGGTGGGCGCCTCGGTCGCGCACGTGAAGCCGGGCGAACTGGTGATCAACCTGCAGCGCGAGAACTGGGCGCAGCGCCGGCGCGTGAAGGGCGCCGACGTCATCAAGATTCCCGCCGGCATCGACCTCAAGCAGGCGGCGATGGTGCGCATCAATCCACCCACCGCCGCGTTGATGCTGAGCGACTTCGTCGACCTGCGGCCGGGTGACTGGGTGATCCAGAACGTCGCCAATTCCGCCGTCGGCAAGCTGCTGATCCGCCTGGCCAGAGGCCGGGGCCTGCGCACGCTCAACGTCGTGCGCCGCGAGTCCCTGTTCGCCGAGCTGAAGGCGCTGGGCGCCGACGCCTGCGTCGTCGACGGCCCCGATCTGTGGCAGCGGGCCCGCGCGCTCGCCGACAACGCGCCGATCAAGCTGGGCATTGACGCGGTGTCCGGCGAGGCTACGGGCCGATTGGGTGGCTGCGTCGCCGATGGCGGCACGGTGTGCAACTACGGCTCGATGACCGGCCAGGATCCGATCATGAACCGCGCCGACGTGATCTATCGCGGTGTGATCTTGACCGGTTTCATGCTCGGCCGCTTCCTGGCCAAGCGATCGATCGAGCAGGTGCGCGCGCTGTACGCCGAGCTGGCCGATCGCGTCGTATCGGGCGACCTCAATGCGCCGGTCGAGAAGATCTATCCGATCGAGGACATTCAGGCGGCGCTGGTGCGCGCGCAACAGGGCGAGCGCACCGGAAAAATCCTCGTCGCCCCCAACGGGCCGGTGTGAGCTAGACCTCGAAGCCCTGCGCCTTCAGCCGCGCCTTTTGCTCCTCCAACTCGCGCAGGATGGTCATGTTCATCAGCAGCACCTCGACCATGCGGAACTTGCCGGGCTCGTCGTGCTTGGGCGCGGCCTGCGAGATCGCGGCGCCGGCGCCCATCACGCCCTTGCCGTTCATGGCGATGATCTGGCTCTTGGGCGCCTTGCGCTTGGCGAGCTGATCCCACACGCGCTGGGCGCGCTTGAGCGACAGCCAGTCCAGCGTCTTCTCGTTCTTGCTTTCGAGCTTGTCGGCGTGACCGATGATCCATACGCGACGCCAGGGCGAGACGGCGAGAAACGCCGCCGCGTCGTCCAGCGCCGGGCCATGATCGGCGCGCACATGCGCGTCGCCCTGCGTGAAGTCGAACAGCTTCAGCTTCACGCCGCCCGGCACTTCCCACCACTGCACATGCGTTCCGAGGCGATTGGCCGATTCCACGAACCGTCGCGTCTCTTCCGCCTTGCTGGGCGGCGGCGTCGTGTTGGCGGGCGTATGGATGGGATTGATGCCGACGGGCCGGTTGCGGAGCATGGTGCTTCCCCCCTTTGGTTTCATTCGCAGCGCCTTCATGGACCACCCCGGGCAGGCGCGCTGTTCCCCGCGGCACAGGCCTTGGCAGGGCGGCCGTGGGTTGCGATCATGCTCGCCAGTGGGCGGGTTGCCGCCGGAGGAGGGATCGATGCCGAAGGACCAGGTGCAGGACTACGCGTCGGAAGTCGCGGCCGTGGAGAGCACGCTGCAGACCTATTTCGACGGGCTCTACGAGGGCGATCCGGCCAAGCTCGGCACCGCCTTCCATCCGTTCGCGCATCTCTACGCGGTTGGCGCCGACGGCAAGGCCACCGACACGCCGCGCGAGGATTGGCTGAAGGCGGTCGGCGGCCGGCCGTCGGCGAAGTCCAAGGGCGACGAACGGCGCGATCGCATCGTGTCGATCGACTTCAACGGCCCCAACGCGGCCTTCGCCAAGGTCGAGTGCCAGCTGCCGCCGCGCTACTTCACCGACTATCTCACGCTCTTGAAGATCGAGGGCCGCTGGCAGGTGATCGCCAAGGCCTACACGGCGGTGACCAGGTAGTCAGAGCGGACCACCGAGGATCGCGCTGAACAAGCAGACGAGCGCGATCCCGGTGAGCGGCCAGCGCAGGCGCGGATACCACGCGGGCACGAAGTCGCGCCGCGCGCCATAGATGTCGTAGGCGAGCGCGCCGAGGAAGCCGGCGGCCATGACGGAAAGGCCGGCCCGGCCGCCGATGGCGAGCGCGACGAAGCCCACGAGAACCGGAAGGATCGAGACGGCGAGGCGCGCGGCCGGCACCGGCTGCTCGCGCATCGCCAGGCCCCAGTGCACGGCGCCAAGGAACGACAGCGCGCAGGCGGCGTAGGCGCTCAGCAGCGAGGTGCCGTAGAGGCGCCAGTCGAGCGTGCCGCCATAAGCCGCGAGCGCGGCGCCGGCGACGAACGGCGCCAGCGAGGCGATCCCGATGATCACGGCGGCGAGCGGCGGCGACGGTCGCGCCGCCAGTAGGTGTCCCGGCTGGCGCGGCCTGGCGTCAGTCCGCTTCGAATCGCGTGGAGGCGTCGCCTACTCCTTCACGTCGGCGGCGACCTTGACGCTGATCATCTTGTCGGGCGTGCGCGGCGGCTCGCCCTTGGCGATCTTGTCGACGAACTCCATGCCCGAGGTGACCCTGCCCCAGACAGTGTACTTGCCGTCGAGGAAGCGCGCGTCGGCGAAGACGATGAAGAACTGGCTGCGCGCGCTGTTGGGATCGTTGGTGCGCGCCATCGAAGCGATGCCGCGCACATGCGGTTCCTTGGAGAACTCCGCCGGCAGCGGATCGCCCATGCCGCCCGAGCCGGTGCCCGAGGGATCGCCGGTCTGCGCCATGAAGCCGTCGATCACGCGATGGAACACCACGCCATCGTACTTGCCCTCGCGCGCCAGCTTCTTGATCTGCGCGACATGCTTGGGCGCGAGGTCGGGGCGCATCTGGATGACGACGCGGCCGTCCTTGAGCTGGATGAAGAGCGTGTTCTCGCGGTCCATGGCCTGACTCTCGCTGGCGACCGAAAGGAAGACGAGCGTTGCCACAATCGATGCGATCCAGCGCATGGTGTCCTCGGGTCGGTTGGTTTTCGGATGGTGGGTTGAAGAGGCGCGCGGACCATGGCCGAACCGATTCGACGTGGCAACCGCTTTAGCGGGCCGTCCCGGGGTGGCTTAATCTGGTGTTGCAGCTCGCCTCCCTTAACTCACTGGCTGTGCGATAGGAGCGGAGAATCCAGCTTCCTGATGTGTCGCGCGAGCTCGATGATATAACTATTTTGATCTATTGAATTTTACTTAAGTTATTGAGAAAGAATGAGAAATTGCTGTTTTTTCACTGTCGTTGCGATCACGGTGCGCGTATTCTTGAGACGATATTCGATCTCATAGTCCGTGCCATTTTCTGACGTAGGCGACAAATGCGTTTTTCAGGTGGTCCCGAGGACGGGGCGCTGCGCGGCCGGGCCGTGCATTCTCCGGCGGAGGCAACCCTAGTCGAAACCGGCGGGCAATCCGCGTCGGGCGACGGCATCTTTCCGCCGCAGCGATCCAACAATCGCACGCGCCAGCTCGAGGAGACGTGGCTGCTGCTGTTCCGCGAGCTGCGCGGGCCGGTTGACTCCGCGCTCTCGGGCGGCCTGTCGGCCGGCGATATCGCCTATCGCCTGGGCGAGTTGGTGCACAGCTACTTCCGCACGCGCGGCGTGACGCTGACCAGCTTCGAGTTGCGGCGCATCGTCGTGGAATTGCTCGACAACCACAAACGCGGCTGGCCGACTCTCAAGCCGCCGCCAGGCCCCAGCGTGCCGCCCTCCAGCCTGGTCGATTTTGTCGATGGCGACCCCGACGCGCGCGCGATCCGCAAGGCCGCCGCGCTGTCCCCGGAAATCGCGCCGTCGCCCGCGGCGGCGCCTGTTGAAGTGGAGTCGATGCCTTCACCGCTGGTCAGTATCGAGCCCCGCCCGGACGCGCGGCCGGCGGTTTCCCACCTGTCGGTCGAGAATGTCGGCCCGGGCATCTCCGCGGTGATTCCACGCCGCCGGCCGATGCCGGACCTGTCGTCGCCGCGGGATCCCGGGGACAGGTTGACGCCGGAGCAGATCGCCAAGATGGAGGCCGCCGCCGCCGACGCCGCCGAGGCGGTCTACGGGGTCGAAGCGCCGGCCGTCGAGCTGGTCCGGGCGGAGTCGCCGACGACCGCGACGGCGATACCGCCTGTCGACGCCTCCTCGGCGGAAGTCTCCGCCGACGCGACATCGGCCGCCGCCGGACCGCGTGTCGGCGATACCGAGCGCGCGCCGCCGGGACGTCCCGTCACCGCCGTTATGGCCGGGCTCGACGTGCTCGAGCCGCCGCTGCGCGACCCCGATGTGACGGCGATCATGGTCAACGCCCCTGACGCGGTGTTCGTCGAGCGGCGTGGCCGGATCGAGCGCGTCGGCGGTTTCAGCGACCGGGCGCATCTGGACGCCGTGCTCGAACGCCTGGCGCGTTTCGCCGGCAAGCCCGCGACCGACGCCGTACGGTCGGTGGTCGAGGGACGCCTGCCCGACGGCGGTCGCTTCGTCATCGTCTCGCCGCCACTGGCGCCCCAGGGTCCGCTGTGCACGATCACGCGCCCGCCGGCGCCGACGGCGACACTCGACGATCTCGTCGACCGCGAGACGCTGTCGCGACCCATGGCCGACTTGCTGCGCGCCGCGTCGCACGGGCGGCTCAACATCCTGGTCAGCGGCCGCGCCGAGTCCGGCCGCACGACCATGCTGTCGGCGCTGGCGCGGGCGGTCTCGCCGGGTGAACGCGTCGTGACGGTCGAGCGCCGGCCGGAGCTGCGTCTCGACCTCGCCAACGTTGTCAGCCTGGTCGCGCCCGAGGCCGGGCTCGAGATGGTGCCGGCGATCGACCTGTCGCTGGCGATATCGGCGGCCTCGCGTCTGCGGCCCGACCGGCTGGTGATCGACGGCCTGGGCAATGGCGCCGTGGCGGCGCTGGCGAGCTTGATCGACGCCGGCCGCGACGGCGTCGTGGCGAGCTGCGAGGCGAGCACGCCGGCCGCCGCGCTCGAGGACTTGGCGCGCCTAATCGCCGAGGCGCAACCGCGGGAGACGTTGGCGGCGGCGCGCAAGCGGCTCGCCGGCGTGTTCGACCTTGTGGTCCATCTCGAGCCGTTCCGCCATGGCGTGCGGCGTGTCAGCCATATCGCCGAGGTCGCCATCATCGATGGCGAACGCGTCGATGGCATGGATCTGTTCTCGTACGATCGGGAGTCCGCCCGCCTGGGCGGCGGCTTCGTCGCCGCCGGCCGCCAGCCGCTGTTCCTGCCGCGGCTGGCGAAGCTCGGCCTCGATCAGGGCCTGTTCGACCCGGCGTAGCCGCCGCCGATCAGCCCTGCGAGCGCACCAGCTTGCCGGGCCGTGCGCCGGTCTCCTCGCCCTTCTCGAAGATGGGCGTGCCCGAACAGATCGTCATGTCGTAGCCATCGACCTGCTGCACCAGGCGGCGCCCGCCCGCCGGCAGGTCGAAGATCATCTTCGGCGAATGCAGCCGCAGGCCGTCGAAGTCGATGACGTTCACGTCGGCCTTGAGGCCCGGCTGGAGGCGGCCACGGTCCTTGAAGCCGTAGAAATCCGCCGTCTCGCTGGTCATGTGCTTGACGACGCGCTCCAGCTTCATGCGCGGGCCGCGCGTGCGGTCGCGCACCCAGTGCGCGAGCATCGAGGTGTTGAGCGAGGCGTCGCAGATCACGCCGCAATGCGCGCCGCCATCGCTCAGCCCGAGGATGGTGTGCGGATGCTCGATCATCTCGCGCACCACCTCGAGATCGCCGTGCACGTAGTTGGTGACCGGGAAGTACACCATCCGGTTCCCATCGCCGCCGACCAGATAGTCGTAGCAATACGCCGCCGGGTCGACGCCTTCGCGCGCCGCCAGGGCGGCGATGCTGCGCTCCGGCGGCGGCTCATAGTCCGGCTGCTCGCCCAGCGGGTACATGCGGTCCCAGCGCGTCGCGATCTGCCGCGACAGCGGCGGCAGCACCTCGAGCAGCCGCGGCGAGGCTTCCTGCGACAGCACCAGGCGGCGCATCTCAGGCGTACGCAGCTTCGCCAGCATCTCGGCAGGCGGCAGCTTGGCGGCCGCGGCGTAGGCCTCGCGCAGCGCGAAGGGGTTGAGCGACGTGCCAAGGCCCAAGGTCAGGCCCACCGGGCGTCCCGCGACCTGGGCGTACATCGGCAGCTTATCGGCGCGGGCGGCGTCGACGCCAGCCATCAGTCGGCGCCAACGCTGCGGATCGTAGCTGCGATCGGTGAGCAGGAACCACACCGGCCGGCCGCTGTCCTTGGCGATCTGGCGCATCCAGCGGAACTCGGCGGCCTCGTCCTCGAAATCCGACAGCATGCCGAAGGTGCCGCGACCGGCGCGGCCCATCGCCTTGCCGATGGCGATCAGCTCCTCGTGCTCGGCGTAGCGCCCGGGCACCAGGTCGCCGGCCAAGGTCTTGTGCTGATCGGTGCGGCTGGTGGTGAAGCCGACGGCGCCGGCCTTCAGCGCCTCCTCGGTCAGCCGACCCATGGCCTCGATGTCGTCAGCGGTGGCGTGCTCGCGCGCGATAGCGCGCTCGCCCATGACGTAGACGCGCAGTGGGTGGTGGGCGATCTGGGCGGCGATGTCGATGGTGCGCGGCAGCCGCGCCAGCGCATCGAGATACTCGGGGAAGCTCTCCCAATCCCACTTCAGCCCTTCGGTCAGCGTGATGCCGGGGATGTCCTCGACACCCTCCATCATTTCGATCAGCGCTTGCTGATGCTCACTGCGGACGGGGGCGAAGCCCACGCCGCAATTGCCGAACGCGATGGTGGTGGCGCCATGCCAGGAAGAGGGCGCGAGCACGGGATCCCAGGTCGCCTGGCCGTCATAATGCGTGTGCACATCGACCCAGCCCGGCGTGACGATCCGCCCCTCGGCCTTGACATCGCGCCGGCCCGGGCCGGCCTTGCCGCCGACCTGGACGATGCGCTCGCCGTCGATGGCGACGTCGCCGTGGACCGCTGTCGCTCCCGTGCCGTCGACGATCTTGCCGCCGCGAATGACGATGTCGTGCATGGTCTGTCCTTCCGAGATGGAACCTCGAGGAAAGTGGTGCCCCCAGTCGGACTCGAACCAACACGCCCTCGCGGGCAACAGATTTTGAGTCTGCCGCGTCTACCAATTCCGCCATGGGGGCACCGTGCCGGACGCGGGCGCAATGAAGCCCATCCGCATCGCAGGGTCAACAACGCCGCCATGACTTGAGGCGGCGCGGCCGGGCGTGCTTTGGTGGGCGTCGCCCCGAATTGCGGAGAGTCCCCCGTTGCATCCGTATATCCACGCCCGGCGCACACCCGACAAGCCGGCCTACATCATGGCCGGCGGCGGCGAGGTCGTGACCTATCGCCAGCTCGACGAGCGCTCGAACCGCGTCGCGCAGATGTTCCGGGCGCGCGGCCTGAAGCCGGGTGATCACATCGCCCTCTTCATGGAGAACAATCCGCGCTTCTTCGAGATCTGCTGGGGCGCGCAGCGCGCGGGGCTGGTCTACACGCCGGCCAGCTCGCGCCTGACCGCCGCCGAGATCGACTACATCGTGGGCGATTGCGGCGCGCGGCTGTTCATCACCTCGAAGGCGCTGGAGGCCACGGCGGTCGAGCTGCGGACGCTGATGCCCGGCGTGAGCGCGCGGCTGATGGTCGGTGGCGCGATCGACGGCTACGAGTCGTTCGAGGACGTCGTGGCGGCCTTCCCGGCCACGCCGATCGCCGACGAGGTCGCCGGCCAGGACATGCTCTATTCGTCGGGCACCACGGGCCGGCCCAAGGGCGTGAAGACGCCGCTCTTGATGGAGAAGATCGACGCGGTGAACCCGCTGCTCGATTTCAGCCGCAAGCTCTACGAGATCGACGAGAACACCATCTATCTGTCGCCGGCGCCGCTCTATCACGCCGCTCCCCTGCGCTTCAACATGACGATCATGCGGCTGGGCGGCACCAGCGTGATCATGGAGCATTTCGACGCCGAGGAATTCCTGAAGCTGGTGCCCAAGCACAGGATCACGCACAGCCAGCTCGTGCCGACGATGTTCGTGCGCATGCTGAAGCTGCCCGAAGCGGTGCGCGCGCGCTACGACATGTCCACGCTGCGCTGCGCCATCCACGCCGCCGCGCCGTGCCCGGTGCCGGTGAAGGAGGCGATGATCGCGTGGTGGGGGCCGATCGTCTGGGAGTATTACGGCGGCACCGAGGGCAACGGGCTCACCATGGCCAGCGCGCGCGAATGGCTGGCGCACAAAGGCACGGTCGGTCGCGCGATCGTCGGCAAGCTGAAGATCGTCGGTGACGACGGCGAGGAGCTGCCGGCGGGCGAGTCGGGCACGGTGTATTTCGCCGAGGGCCGCGAGTTCGCCTATCACAACGATCCCCAGAAGACCGCGGAGTCGCGCCACTCCAGGGGTTGGACTACCCTGGGCGATGTCGGCTACGTCGACGCTGAAGGGTTCCTCTACCTGACCGACCGCAAGGCCTTCATGATCATTTCCGGGGGCGTGAACATCTACCCGCAGGAGGCCGAGAACCTGCTGGTCACGCATCCCAAGGTGGTCGACGTCGCGGTGTTCGGCGTGCCCAACGAGGATTTTGGCGAAGAGGTGAAGGCCGTGGTGCAGCCGCGCGACATGCGCGAGGCGGGACCTGATCTGGCCGAGGAGCTGCTGGCGTGGTGCCGCCAGCATCTGTCCGCGATCAAGTGCCCGCGCAGCATCGACTTCGAGGCCGAGCTGCCGCGTCATCCGACGGGCAAGCTCTACAAGCGCCTGCTGCGCGACCGCTACTGGCAGGGTCGGGGGAGCAGGATCGTCTAATCTCCTTCTCCCCGCCTTCGCGGGGAGAAGGAAAAGAGCGATGGAGGACTTCGCCATGAAAGCAGCGGTGGTGGGCGCCAACGGCGTCGAGATCCAGGACGTGCCGAAGCCCGAGCCCAAGGCGGACGAGGTGCTGATCAAGGTGCTCGCCGCCAGTCTGAACCGTGCCGATCTCGGTATCGCGTCGGGCGCGCGCCACGGCTCGATCGGCGGCGTTGGTGCGCGGCTCGGGCTGGAGTGTGCTGGCGAAGTCGAGGCGGTGGGCGCCGCGGTCAAGGGCATCAAGGCGGGCGATCGCGTGATGGGCTCGGCCGCTGGCGGCTATGCCGAGTACGCCGTTACCGACGCCGGCCGCGTCAGCCGCATACCGGCCAACAACATGACCTTCGAACAGGCGGCCTGCTATCCGGTGGCGCTGCAGACCATGCACAACGCGGTGATCACCGCCGGCCGCATGAAGAAGGGCGAGAGCGTGCTGATCCAGGGCGCCAGCTCGGGCGTCGGCCTCATGGGCATGCAGATCGCCAAGCTGATGGGCGCGTCGATCGTCATGGGCACCTCGACGCACGCCGGCCGACGCGCGCGGCTGAAGGAATTCGGCTGCGACCTCGCCATCGACACGACCGACGCGCAATGGCCGGAGAAGGTCAAGGCCGCGACCGGCGGCAAGGGCGTCGATCTGATCGTCGACCAGGTCTCGGGCGGCGTCGCCAACCAGAACATGGACGCCTGCGCCATCCTCGGCCGCATCGTCAATGTCGGCCGACTCGGCGGCAACACAGGCGCGTTCAACTTCGACCTGCACGCGCTCAAGCGTATCGACTATATCGGCGTGACCTTCCGTACGCGCTCGCCCGAGGAGGTGCGGGAGATCGTCCGGCTGATGCGCGCCGATCTGTGGGACGCGGTCGAGGCCGGCAAGCTCACCCTGCCGATCGACAAGACCTTCCCGCTGAACAAGGTCGTCGACGCGCTCGAGATGATGAAGGCCAACCAGCATTTCGGAAAAATCGTGCTGACGGTGTGACGCCATGACCGTGAAGCTCTACGCGCTGACCTGCGGTTACCTCACCGGCAGCCTGGCGCATCTGATGGAAGGCGGCGAAGGCGACGTGCGCCTGCCGATTCCGAGCTATCTCGTCGAGCACCCGAAGGGTGTCGCGCTCTACGACAGTGGTATGCACCCGCAGTGCCAGACCCAGCCGGCGGCGCGTGTCGGCGAACGCCTCGCCGGCATGTTCAAGTTCGACTACGCGCCCGGCCAGGAGATCTCGGCCAGGCTCGAGGCGATGGATCGCGATCCGAGGCGGATCGACTACCTGATCAACTCGCATCTGCATTTCGACCACTCCGGCGGCAACGCGCTGATCCCCAACGCCAGCCTGGTGATCCAGCGCGCCGAGTTCGAGGTGGGGCGTGACGCCGAGCGCGCCCGGCGCTACGGCTTCAACCCTGAAGAGGTCAATTGCGGTCACCCGGTGATCGCGCCCGAGGGCGAGTACGACGTGTTCGGCGACGGCAGCGTGGTCTGTCTGCCGACGCCCGGCCATACGCCGGGCCACCAGTCGCTGCGCGTGCGGCTGGAGGGCGGCGACGTCGTGCTGACGGGCGACGCCTGTTATTTCTGCCGCACGCTCCGCGAACGGCGCCTGCCGCGCTTCGCCCACGACCGCGAGCAGATGTACGCTTCGCTCGACAAGCTGGCGGCGCTGGAGGCCGGCGGGGCGCGCATCTTCTTCGGCCACGATCCCGAGTTCTGGGCCACCGTGCCCCAGGGACCGACGCCCATCACGTTTTAGCCGACATCCACGTTGGCCTTCCTTCAACAGGCATACCCTTGAGCGTACCGGCCTCGTCGCCAGTCCCGATCGGCTGCGCGCGGTAGCTTTTATGGGCTAAACGTCCGCCGGCCCGTAGGCATCCCCGTGGGTCGCCCCCCCCACCGCCGCCGGATACACCGCCGGCGGGTGCACCGGAGCCCGCGCCGCCGGCCTTGCCGGTACCCGTGCCCGTTCCCGTGCCGGCGGAGCCGCCCGTTCCGGTGCCCTTGTCCGACTTGGGTGTGCCCTCGGCGGGCTTGGTCGTGGTGGTGCCGCCGGTGCCTTGGGCCGCAGCTGGCATCGCCATGGCCAGCATGACGCACATCGCGCCGGCAAAGGCCATCGAGATCATCCGAATCACGTTCCTGGACATTTTCAGCCCTCCCCCTCGAAGTCCGATACCAGCCTTACGTGACTGAGTGCGTACTCATCCCCGACCTCGAGTACAAATTCGCCGGTGGGTGTGCACGATGCGGACAAGGTCTGAACCGACGTTTCCCAGATGACACCGTGGAATGACGCGAACGCTATCATTCTGTCGGGTTCCGGGGAAGCCATGGGTGGCCTGTGCGGTTTCCCTGCCGCTTCGGCCGTGCCCAACGTCCAAAACGAGCCTTGATCCATCGAGTTGGCCCTTTCTCTCGTCATTCAGACGCACTCCTCCCGTCGTGACGACGCATTCGCCTCGTTCAGTCCTATGCCTGAGCTGGTCGTCGTCGCAGTCCATCGATCAGCCACAGGATTTGTGCGAACAGTTCTGCGACCTCGGCCAACTGGAAGACGGCGTAGCGGGCGCGGTGCACGACCTTGGCGCCGATCTTCACCAGCTTCTCCCGCAGGCTGGTCAGCGACCATTGCGCGACCGCCTCGGGCAATGCCAACGTCCGCATGAAGTTGGCGATGTTGTAGGCCAGCGCATGCAACTGCAGCCGCACCGCGTTGGCGGCGAACGAGCAGCACGATAGCCGGGTCCACTTGATCGCGCTCTTGCCCTCCTCGATCCACTGCTCGCACGTGCCGCGCCTGTTGTAGAAGGCGACGACCCGCTCGGCCGGGCGCGACAGGTTGGTGACGATGAAGCCGACGCGGGGATAGAGCTCGCCGGGGCGCCACTCGACCTTGACCACGACGCGGCGTGGCATCGTCCAGCTCCGCGCCGGATAGCTGAAGCTGACGCAGGCGCGCCGGACCGTGAGCGGCGGGCGACCGACAGGACGCTTGAGCAGGTGGCCGATGCGCTCCTGCAGGATGCGGTTGGCCGGCAGCCGGATCGTGTACTCGTAGCCTTCAGCTTCGAGGAACGCGTAGACCTCGGGGTTGGCGAGAGGCGGACGTCGAAATCGAGCCGAAGGGCATTGGATTCGGCTTCACCCGCTGGCTGCGCCATCTGCGACCCCGATCCCATGAGACAAGGCGTTGCGTCCTATGGCTCAAGTGGATTCGGCGTGGGCCAGTTCAATGGTTCATCCGGGAAATGCGGGTATAGGCACCCGCTTACCTTCCCCCGCTGGCGGGCAAGGTAGTCATCGCCCGTCACAAAGCCGTGCGTGAGCGTGCCGGGTCCTCGGGTGTAAGCTGCGAGCGATAGGCCAAGAGGGACGGGCTGCAGCGTGCTCAACGGCAAATGGAAATGGCTGATCGGCGGAGCGGTGCTGGTC
>Ga0194112_10002889_pt1 | contig 24307 bp, 22 predicted proteins | sample TA2MahC400mmetaG_FD_146191 | JGI IMG/M metagenome (GOLD analysis project Ga0194112, IMG submission 146191) | Freshwater microbial communities from Lake Tanganyika, Tanzania - TA2015016 Mahale Deep Cast 400m | ecosystem: Environmental > Aquatic > Freshwater > Lake | place: Tanzania: Lake... | reverse complement strand
TCTCCCGGCCGCGGCGCGAGGGCGGGGATGATCTCGGACTCCGGCTCCCCGGCGCGGATGTGGTCCTGGAAGAAGCGGCCGAGCATGCCGAGGTCGTGCTCGCCATGGTGGGCGTGCCGGGTGAAGACGACCGGCCCGCGCCCGGTCCCCTCCTCCCTCCAGGCGGCGAGCAGCGCGCCGATGCGCGGCGCGACGGCCTCGGCCGCCGGCAGGCGGCAACGCCCCCCGGGGTCGGCGAAATAGCGAAGCATGTCGATCACCAGGAGGGCGCAGCGGCCGGGAACGAGCTGCAGGCGAGGCCTGGGCGCGATCGCGCTGCGGATCTCGCCCAGCCAGACCCGGGTGCGCCGGGCGAGCGTGTCGGCCGTCACATAGGCATCCGTGCGCATGGGGGACCCGCCCGCCGCCTCCCGTCGAGTCGGCCGTCGGCACCCGACCGGGGCCCGCCAGCGCCAGGCCCCGATCGGGGCCCGCTACCTCAGCACGACCAGCCTGCGGGAAGCCGTCTCGCCGGCGGCTTCCATGCGGGCGAAGTAGACGCCGCTGGCGACGATTCTCCCGGCCTCGTCGCGCCGGTCCCACTGCCAGCTGATCAGCCCCTCCGGCAGCGGGCCGTCGTGCAGGGTACGCACGAGGCGCCCGTCCACGTCGTGCACCGCGACTCGCGCCCGGTCCGCGCATGCGCCCCGATAGCGCAGGGCGGTCATGCCGATCATCGGATTCGGGGCGACCGTCATGGCCGCCACCGCCTGCGCCGCGGGAGGCGCGGCGGCGACCCCCTGGTGCAGGAAGATGTAGTTGCCGCGCGTGCTGTCCCAGGTGGTCATGCCCAGATCGTCGTCCGCCGACCAGGTGTAGCGGATCTCCACGTTCCCCTGCCCCGGAGGAGGAGGCGCGGCGAGGGAGATCCAGCCGTTGCCCTCGTGCACGGCGTAGGCGGTCGGCGGGAGCGTGGCCCCGTCGACGCGGACCTCGTCCACCGACCGGGCCGGCGCGCGGCCGAGCGTGAAGTGCGTGCGCGCGCCGTCCCCGCTGGCGATCGTCAGGCCGGTGGGCAGCAGCCCGTCGTTGTCGACGTCGCCCCAGAACATGTTCTCGATCACCGGGGCGACGCTGCTCGACCAGACCGGGTTGCCCGTCAGCGTCCCGCCGGTGTTCTCGTAGATGCGCGCCGCGCCCCACCAGCGGCCGGTCGCCAGGTCCAGGTCGCCGTCCAGGTCGGGATCGATCCAGGAGACGTGGGACCCGTAGCCGCCGTCGTTCGAAGTCCAGGCGGGCGTCGCTTCCAGCGTCCCGCCCGTGTTGGCGTAGACCTTGAAGCGTCCCAGGCCGCCGAGCTGGCTGTTGTCGGCCACGGCCAGTTCCGGGAAGCCGTCCCCGTTCCAGTCGGCGAGCGCGCAGGTGTTGCCGTACTGGGGCAGGTCGGCGTTCTCCCAGGAGGCGGTGGTGGCGATGCCGCCCCCCGCCGTCTGGGCGTTGAGGTAAATGCGCAGCGGCGTGGAGGTGCCGCAGAAGGCCAGGTCGAGGTCGCCGTCGCCGTCGACGTCGCTCCAGAACACATCGAGGGCGTAGCCGATCTCGGTCGACAGCCAGGACGGGGTCGCCTCCAGGACGCCGCCGTCGTTGAAGTAGATCCGCTGGCGCTCCGGATCGTCGTAGTAGTCCTCGCCGCAGGCGCAGGCCAGGTCCAGGTCGCCGTCGCCGTCGGCGTCGCCCAGCGCGACCGAGAAGCAGAAGAAGCGGTCAGCGCTGATCCAGCTCGGCAGGGGGTGGAATCCCCCCTCGCCGTTGTTGAGATAGACCTTCACGCAGCCCGGATCGCCGAAGCGGTTGGGTCCGAGGTAGACCGCCACGGCCACGTCCACGAGGCCGTCACCGTTGATGTCGCCGACATCGAGGTGCCCGTGGTAGTCGGCGTCCGCCGAGACCCAGGTCGGATCGAGCGGGAACGTGCCGTCGCCGTTGTTGTGGTAGACGACCAGGTTCTGGCGGGCCATGTCGTTGCCGTTGGCCACGATCATGTCGATCCAGCCGTCGCCGTCGACGTCGGCCCAGGCGCCGCCGGTGGCGCGGTGGCCGTTGGGCGCCGACTGCCAGAAGGGGGTCGCCTCCAGCGGCATCCCCGCCAGGGCGGGCGAGGCCAGGGCGGCCAGAGCCAGGCAGGCGGCCAGGATGCCTGGGCGGGCCGGCCGGCGCGTCGAGCCCGTCGGGAACATGGCGTCCCTCCTCGAGTCGAGATTCCCCGAGTCGCTCCCAAGTATAGCAGAACGCCCCGTGCGGGCGGAACGCGACCCGCTCCGGATGCGGCGCGATCCGGGCGCGGCGCCATCCGGATGCGGCGCGATCCGGGCGCGGCGCCATCCGGACGCGGCGCCATCCGGACGCTACGCGACCCCGAGCGAGGGGCCGGACCCCGCGCGGCCGGGCGGGGGCGCGGGGCGCAGGTCGGGGCGGCTGGGCGGGGGCGGCGCGCCGGTCCGGACGCCGGCGCGCCGCCTCGCGCCCGCGCGGCTAGAAGCGGATGTAGTTGGGGATCTGCTGGAACGTGCTGAAGACCTCGATCTGCCTCTGCCCCTGCGGTCCCGCGGTGGAGTAGACGATGATCTTGCCGTAGTGCACCTGGCCAGCCCCGTCCGGCGGCGTGCGCACGGCGATGACCTTGCTCGTGATCTGCTGGGCGTTCGTCCCCAGGAGGATCCTGTCCTGCCAGCCGGAGATCTCCGTCGTCGATGAGTCCTCGTTGGGCAGCAGCTTAAACTGCGCCACCCGCGCGCTCCAGGCCGGGTCTCCGGCGTTGACCAGGTTCGGGCTCTTCAGGGCCAGTTGCTGGGTCGACTCGTCGTTGTCCCCCGCCGTGCCGAGGTAGATGTCGACCTGCATGAGGTTCTCCTGCCGGACGGAGACCGCCGCGCCCGCGGAGACGTCCAGACCGCTGGGGCGCACGGGGTCGGCGAACTCGGCCAGCAGCACCAGATTGCTCCTGGTCACCGGGGAGGTATCGATCTCGTTCGTCGGCGTGCTCCAGCCCCCGCCCGTCTTCGCCGAGCGCACCGCGTAGTAGTACATCGTCCCATTCACGGCCGTGGCGTCGATGTAGCTGCGCACTGTGAGCGGAGAGGCGTTGAGCTTCCTCTCGGTCAGCGAGGCGAGATCGAGCCCGATCATCGACGAAGTGTCGCGGAAGACGTCGTAGCCGGCGAAGACCGCGTCGCCGGCGGAGCTCGACCCGCCCCAGGAGAGCGTGACCTGTCCGTCGCCGTTGACGAAGGTGAGCGTTCCGGGCGGCTGCGGGGTCGTCGACTCGTCGTCCTTGCCGCAGCCGGCCGCCATCCCCACGATCAGCAGAGCGACCAGACCGAGCGCCCCGACGCTCGGGCGGGCCGCGCCATGCATGCGCTTCATCGTTGCACCTCCATGTTTGGGCCACATCGCCGAAGGACCCCATGATAGTCGGCTTCGGGGGGGCGGCGTCACCCCATTTCGCGCCGCTTGGACTCCGGCGGGCCGGCCACAGAGCGTTCCAATCAGCTTCTAGACAAACAGTTGCGCTCTCCGGGGAGGGATCCGGGCGGCCCGCTCCGGGGCAGCCGGGCAGGCAACATCGGGCGGGCGGGGTTCGTCTGTCCCTGTGCGCGCAAGGTCAGCCGGTCCGGCGGCCGCCCGGCCGCCCCAACGCGGAGGTCGGATCATGACAACCCGCACGAGGCTCCTCGCTCGGCTCTTCCTGGCATCCCTCCTTCTCGCTCCCGGGGTCGGCGCGAGCGAACACTGGCTGCACATCAGCGTCGATGCCGAGCGCTCCGACGAGCGCGTGCGGGTGAACCTGCCCATCGAGCTGGTCGAGTCGATGATCCTCATGGTCGACGGAGATGACTTCCGCGCCGGCCGCCTCGTTCTCGACCGCCATGGCGGACGGCACGACCTTGATGTGTTCGCCCTGTTGGCGGCGCTGCGCGAAGCGCGCGACGGCGAGTACATCGCCATTCAGGACGGCGACGACTTCGTCCGCGTGGCCAAGGAGGAGGGCCGCCTGACCATCCGCGTCGAGGAGCCCGAGGAGCAGGTCCTGGTGCGAGTTCCGCTGGCCGTGCTCGACGCGCTCGTTTCCTCCGGGGAGGGCCGCGAGCTCGACGTCGCGGCGGCGATCCGCGCGCTGGCCGCCGACGACGGCAGCGTCATCACGGTCGATGGCGACGATGAGCGCGTGCGCATCTGGGTGGACCGGCACAGCCGCTGCGAGTGAGACCCGCCGCCGGGAAGCAGGCCGGCCCGGCATGAGGGGCCGGCCCGGCGTGAACGGGCCGCGACGCGGCATGAGGGTCCGGCCCGGCGTGAACGGGCCGCGACGCGGCATGAGGGTCCGGCCCGCCGTGAACGGGCCGCGACGCAGCGTCAGGGAGGCGTTCGGCCATGACCACTTCTCCACGCAAGTTCCTGATCCTCTTCGGCGCGGCCGCCGCGCTGCTCGTCTGCGGCGGGGTCGTGCTCGGTGTCGCCGTCCAACGGGCGGGGATGATCGAGATCGACGTCCGGGCGACGAGCCCGGAAGGGTGCGAGATCCGCGGCCTGCGCTTACCCGGTTGCCTCGTGCACGGAGTGCTGCGCTGCATGCCGCGATCCCGGATCCCCGCAGCGTACCAGGAGTTCGCCTCGACGGCGCTGCGCCGCGACGCCCTGCGCGGGATCCGCCGGGCCCTGGATCGCTGTCCCGACGGCGTGCTCGTCGAGGTCGAGTCGTCGGACGACAAGGTGCGCATCGAGAAGAGGGGCCGCCACCTGATCGTCGTGGCCGACACGCCGGACGAGGCGGTCCGGGTGCAGGTGCCGATGGCCGCGGTGGGGGCGTTGCTGGAGCACGCCGCGGGCACCTAGGCCGCTTCGCCGGTCCGGTTGGCGGATCTCCCGCCCTTGCCGCGCGGGGATCCGCTTCCTATTCTCCCCCTTGCTGGCCGGAGACCCCGGCCCGTCGGGCCCCAGCGAGGGATGGATCCAGGTGAAGCCGCGCAAGACCCGCCCGGGCCCGCCGCCCGAGGCGCCGCCCCCCGCCTGGGCGCGACCCGACGGCCTCTGGCTGCTCGCCATCGTCGGTCTGGCGCTCCTGCTGCGGCTGATCTACGTCTTCCAGTACCAGGCCAATCCCTTCTTCGACCATCCGATCATGGACTCGCGGAACCACGACTTGTGGGCGCGCAGCTATCTTTCCGGCGAGCCTTTCCTTCCCGGCCACCCCTACTTCCGCGCCCCGCTCTACCCCTGGTTCCTGGCCGCCTGCTACCGCCTCTTCGGAGACGGCTATCTCGCGCCGCGCCTCGCCCAGGCGCTGCTGGGGGCGCTGAGCTGCGGACTGGTCTTCCTGATCGCCAGGTGCTTCCATGGTCGTTGGGCGTCCGCCGGCGCGGGCCTTGCCGCGGCGGGTTGCTGGCTGATGATCCACTTCGACGCCGAGCTGCTCGATGTCCCGCTGGGCCTGTTCCTCAACCTCCTGGGCCTCTACCTCTTCACCCGCGCCTGGCAGGGGGGGGCGCTGCGCTTCCACGCCGCTGCCGGCCTCGCCCTGGGCCTGGCGGCGATCGCCCGGCCGACCGTCCTGCTCTTCGCCGCCCTGGCCGCCGCCGCGCTCTGGCTGGCGAACAGGCGCGAACCGCGAGCCGCGCTGCGCCGCGCGGGGATCCTCGTCGCCGCGTGTCTCGTGCCGATCCTGCCGATCACGATCCGCAATGCCTTGGTGGGGGGCGACTTCGTGCCGATCGCCTCGCAGGGGGGGCTCAACCTCTACATCGGCAATCACCCGGGCTCCGACGGCACGACCGCCGAGCTCCCCGGGGGCATGGCCGACTGGCGGGGGAGCTACTTCGAGTCGATCGCCATGGCCGAGCAGGCGCTCGGCCGCAAGCTGCGTCCCTCGGAGGTGTCCGCCCACTTCACCCGCGAGTCGCTGCGCTTCGCCGCCGGCAGCCCCGGCGAGTGGCTGGCGCTCATGGGCCGCAAGTTCCGCCTCTTCTGGAATCGCGCCGAGCTGGCCGACAACCAGCCGATCCGCTTCTTCGCCGAGCGCTACGCTCCGATCGCGCGCTGGCTGCCGGTGGGCTTCGGTCTGCTCGCGCCGCTCGGCGCGCTGGGGCTGCTGCTCGCCCTCCGCGACCCGCGCCGCTTCTTCCCGCTGTGGGGCTACACTGCCGCCTCCGCCGCGGCCGTGATCGCCTTCTTCGTCACCACGCGCTTCAAGATGCCCGCCGTGCCGGGGCTCATCCTCCTCGCCGCCGGAGCCGTCGAGTGGGGCGCGGGCGCGCTCCGGGCGCGGCGCCGGGGGCCCCTGCTCGCCGCCGCGCTCGCGCTCGCGGCCCTCGCCGCGTGGACGCACAGCCGGCCCGCGGGCGTCGATCCGCAGGAGGCCCACGCCTACGAGATCCTCGGCATGCGCGAGATGGAGCGGGGCGACGCGGCGGCCGGCATCGAGCACTTCCGCGCCGGCCTGCGCGCCGGGCCGCGCTTCGCGGCGGGGCTGCACATCCGCCTCGGGCACGCCCTCCTGGCGCGCGGCGACCTCGCCGGGGCGGAGCGCGAGTTCGCGGCGGGCCTGCAGTGCGAGGCGCGCCATCCGCGCGAGTTCGCCATGGGCACGCTCGGTCTCGGCCTGATCGCCGAACAGCGCGGCGACCTGTCCGCGGCCCTGGCGCACTACGGCGAGACGCTGCGCCTCGACCCGGAACAGGCCGAGGCCCGCGCCCGGTGGCGGCGCCTGCGAGGGGAGGGGGGCCGATGATCCGCGCCGACGCCTCGCGGCTTCGCCTGGCGCTGCTCCTCGCGGCCGCGGCCGCCGCGCTCTTCGCCGGCTGGAAGCTCCTCTGGTTCCTGACCGACGACGCCTACATCGCCTTCCGCTACATCAGCAACGCCCGACTGGGCTACGGCTATGTCTGGAACGCGCCTCCCTTCTCTCCGGTCGAGGGCTACACGAGCTTTCTCTGGGTCGTGCTGCTCGATCTCGTCTGGCGCGTCCTGGGCGTCGAGCCGCCGGCCGCGGCGAACACGCTGGCGCTGCTCTTCGCGCTGGCGACGCTCGCGCTGACCGCGCGCATGGTCTGGCGGCTGACCTGGACGCAGGAGCGGGAGCGCCTGCGGCTGCCGCTGCTGGCGCTCACGCTGGCCGGCCTGGTCAGCCACCGCACGTTCATCACCTGGAGCAGCTCCGGCCTCGAGACGGCCATGTTCAACGCGCTCGTCGCCGCCTGGGTCTACGCCGCGGGTTTCCTGCCCGCGGGTTCCCGCCGCCGCCCCCTGGCGATCGCCGGCGCCGCCGCGGCGCTCTGCCTCACGCGGCCCGATGGGCTGCTCTTCGCGCTGGCCACGCTGCCCATCGTCTGGCTCGCCCTGCCGGGCTCGAGCGTCCGCGAGCGCGCCCGGGGGCTGTGGGCGCTGGCGCCGCTCGCCGTCGTCCCGACCCACCTCCTCTGGCGCCGCGCCTTCTACGGCGCCTGGCTGCCCAACACCTACTACGCCAAGTACACCGGCCCCTGGCCCGAGAGCGGCTGGCGCTACGCGGCCTCGTTCGTGCTGGAGTACGCCCTGTGGGTCTGGCTAGCGCTCGCGCTGGCCGTGCTCCTGCCCCGCTGGCCGATGCTGCGCGAACGCCTGCGTGCCGAGCTGCGCGGCGGCGGCGGCCGGGATGCCGGCTCGGTGCGCGCCGCGGCGAAGCCGGCAGCGTCCGCCACGGCGCCAGGCCGAGGCGCCGCGGCGACGCCCGCTTCCGGCGGTCCGGCCCTGGCGTGGACGCTCGTCGCCCTCGCGCTGCTCGCGCACCTGCTCTACTACACGCTCGTCATCGGCGGCGACCACTTTGAGTATCGCGTCTACAGCCACATCGTCCCACTGTCGCTCGTCGCCTTCGTCTGGATGCTAAACCTGGCCCGCATCCGGCCGCGGGCGAGCCTGGCGCTGATGGCGGCGGCGGTGCTGCTCGCGCTGCCTGTACCCTGGACCCACTGGGCGCAGACGCGCCGCCTGGAGACGCGGGAGGAGACCTTCCTGATGCGCGCGCCCGTCGCGCCGCATTGGCCAGCGGCGGCGCGCTGGTACGCGCGGACCTTCGACGCCCTCCAGGACTGGCTGATCAATCGCTTCGTCTGCGTGCGCCACCAGGAGCACCGCGTGCTGCACAGGTTCGAGGTCGAGACCTATCCCACCCGGGCCGAGGGTTCGCGCATCGGCCCCGATGGACAGCCCGTGCTCGCCGAACTGGCGGTGGGCGTGCCAGCCTGGGTTCTGCCGCGCGTGCACATCATCGACCTGTGGGGGCTCAACGATCACGTGATCGCGCGCAGCGACCGCATCACCGCGCCGAAGCGCCAGATGGCGCACGACCGGGAACCGCCGGAAGGCTACGTGGAGTGCTTCCAGCCCAACGTCTTCCTGGCCGGCCCGCGGCGGATGCAGGTCTTCCGCCGCGAGCCCCAGCTCACGCCGCAGCAGATCGCCGCCTGCGAGGCGCAGTGGCGCGCCTGGCTGCGGCAGCGTCCTACGAGGACCAGGTCTGGCGGCTGATCTCCTCGCCGGTGTCGTCGTACCAGGCCCAGTACCCCGAGCCGTCGGCGTTCCAGACGATCTTCCAGGCGAGGACCCACTCGCTCTCCGCCGCGTCCCAGTTGTAGAGCTCCATCCAGCCCGCGTTGCCCGAGGCGCTGACGTGCGTCTCGAACCGCACCGACTCGTACCAGGTCCAGACGACGTCCTCCGAGCCGTCGGGGTTCTCCACCCACTCCAGCAACGCGGTCAGGTTGTCCTGATGGACGTCCCCGTCGTAGAAGGACCAGGTGGCCGACTTGTTGTCGGCGGCGATCAGCCAGGCCCAGGCGGAGTGGACGGCCGTGCTGTTCTCCTCGTAGACGCGCATCGTCCCCTCGTGCCCGTCCGCCGTGGTCGTTCCGCGCATGGCGACCCAGTTCGAGTAGGGCGCGGTGCCGCCGCAGGTCCCGTTGAGCGTGAGCGTCCACTCGTAGAGGAGCGCGAGACGGCAGACCTGGTAGACCCAGCTGCAGCCCGCATGGCCGTAGCTGTAGGTCCAGCACTGCGAGCCGGCGCTCTGCCAATCGGCGCCGCCGAGGGGGGCCATGTAAGCCTGCCCCATGCTGGCCATGGCCCCGGCCAGGGCGAGCTGGCCTTCGACCATCGACTCGGCCTGTTGGGCGACTGGGTCATTGCTGCCGAACTCGACATCGGTCGTCACCTCGGCCGCGGGGATGGCGGGCACCTCGTCTCCCGGGGGGGGCTGGGTCGTGCCCTTCTTGTCGCCTCCACAGGAGACGAGGCAGACCATGGGAACGAGGAACAGGAGGACCCAGGCGAGACTGCGGAATCTAAGCATGATCGCTCTCCTTTCTGTAACCCGATGGGCGCACCCGCACGCGAGTGCGCGGCGATGGTGGCTAAGCGGGAGGCGCCGGTCAAGAAGAGGCGTCGGAGCGGTCCGGAGTCCGGACCCGGGCGGAAGAATGGCTCTCCGAACCCGCGGCGGCGCCGGACGGGATCGCGCTCTGGGACGCTACTCGCCAAAGAAGCGCTTGATGCCACCCCAGGTGCGGATCTCGACCGGCGAGGGGGGACAGGTGCACTCGGGTAGCACGCCGAGCAACTCGCCGTAGCACTCCTCGTCGCCCGCCTTGATCGAGATCAGGAGATTGTCGACCGGCACCGGCATCGGCGGCCAGTCGCTGTAGAAGCAGAACGTTCCCGGACCCGTGGGCCGGGGCACGCAGCCACCGCCGTAGGGCACGAACTGCACGAGCGGCTCGTCGATCCCCATCGAAGGATCCCCCGCGCACTCGAAGCCTGCGTGGTAGAGGGCGGTGCAGGGTAGCCCGTTCTGATCCACACCCGAGGAACTGCCGGCCGGATCGGTGGCGGCAAAGGGAAAGAGCTCGCAGACACAGGGGCAATCGCCGAGGTTGAGGACCACGTTCAGGTGATCGGGGGGCTGCAGCGTGGAGGTGAACCACTGGATCGTGAAGCAGTACTTCCAGGCGCCCAGGCTCGGATCGTCCGGGTTGGGGATGGCCGTGCTCTGGCCGAAGAGCACGCACTCCTCGGGCGGCGTCGCCGGGGCGCCCGCCCAGGCGGGCAGGGACACGGCCAACAGCAAGAGGGATGCTGGGAACCAGGCTTGCGTCTTCATGTCGCCACCTCCCATGCCGCGTGTGGGGGGCCGGATCCGATCACGGGCCACACCCGGTAACTATCGGTAGGTTCCCATCGAATCGGGAGGGGGAAGTGGCTGGAGGGCGGCTGTGCGCGGGGCGGATGGGCCTGGGAGCAGGGACCCCCGTTCCGGGTCCCCCCGCGGCCGTAACGCGCGGGCGGCCGGAGGGGCTCCCCCCGGCCGCCCGCATGGATCGGGCGCGGGCCGACGCTCGGGCCGGCCCGGCCTCGCTGGTCCCTAACGCAGCACCGCGGTCCGGGCGCTATGGGTCCCGTCCGCCGTCTGCAGGCGCAGGTAGTAGACGCCCGCGCTCACCGGCTGGCCCGAGGCATCGCGCCCGTCCCAGCTGGCCGAGGCCACGCCCTGCGGCAGCGGACCGTCCACCAAGTTGCGCACCAGGCGTCCGTTCAGATCGACGACGTCCAGGCGCGACGGCCCACCGGCGGCCCGCTCGCTGATCCGCATCCGGATCGCGCTCGCACCCCAGGCGTCCCAGGCGAAGGGACTCGGCGTGACCGAGCGGATGGCCGAGGCCAGACCCGCCGGGACCTGCTCGGGCACCGACTGGCTGGGCTGCGGCAGCACCCACTGGATCGCCCGGTCGAGCAACGTCGCCGGGTTGTTCGGAGCCGGAGCCGACTCGCTCATCGCGTTCAGGCAGTAGGCGAAGAAGACCGAGCGCGCCGTGCCGTTGTCGGTCCGCAGCGCGATGCGGTCCTGGTCCTCCGAGTGGAAGATCACCGTGCTGTACGCGTTGGGCACCAGGTCGTCGGCGCGATCCCAGTGGCTGTATGGATAGGTCAGGTCGAAGCTCATGCCGTCGGTGATCGGGTCGCCGGCGAAGCCCTGGGCGTAGTCGGCGTCGACGTTGACGGTGAAGCCGCCCAGCCCCAGGTAGTCGCTCCTGAAGGCGGCCGGCAGCGCCGGGCTCGTCTGGCTGAGGATGTCCTGACTGGAGAGGATGAACCCCTTGCCGGCGTCCATGAAGTCCATGATCGCCTGGATCTCGGCGGTCGAGAGGAGGTTCGAGATCTCGTAGCCGTGGTGCCAGATGACGACGTCGTAGCACTTCATGTCGTCGTAGGCCGGGCCGGCGTTGTTGTGGTCGTAGTAGCAGTCCCAGTGGGCGTAGAGGTAGCCCTTGGCGGTCAGGGCGTTGGTGATGATCTCCTCCTCGAACTTGTAGGAGTCGTCGCCGACGACGAGGACCGCCGGGCTGCCGTTGAAGACCGTGGCCGGGTTGAACTGCGTGCGCGACGAGGCGGTCGAGGTGACGACGATCGCGCCGCTGCCGGTGCGCAGTTCCGCGTCGGTCGAGACGCGCAGCGTGACGCCGATCTCCTCGTCCGGCCCCAGGGCGACGACCGAGGGGGTCGTGTGGAAGCCCGACTCGCCCGCGAGCATGAACTCGGCGGGCCAGCCGAAGGTGTTGTTGAGACTGACCGTCAGCTCGTCGGTCTCGTCGCTGATGTTCGTCAGCACGGCCGCGAACTCGACGGTGCCGTTGCCGTGGGGTGCCGAGCCGATCAGGCACTCGTAGACGAAGCGGAAGTCGGCCACCATCGGCAGCTTGGCCGTCTGGTAGACCTCCTTCTGGTTCCAGGTGCCCGTGCCCCGCTGCAGGAAGGCGACCGCCCCGACGTTGTTGATGTTCCAGTTGCCCCGCGGGAAGACCTGGGTGACCGTAGCCATGTCGCCGACCTGGGCCAGCGTGACCGCCTGGCTGTGGCCGTTGCGCACGACATGGTGGTAGGCGTTGCCGCCGTAGGAGATCCCGTCTTCATAGATCACCAGGTAGGCCGTCGGGCTGACCAGCGTGACCGGGTCGAGCAGCTCGAAGGTGGCCGACACGCTGACTGTCGTCGCGTCGAACGAGTAGACGCCGGTGATGGAGACCGGGCTCTGGCCGCCGGTCTCCGCGAGGCGCTGGTTGATCAGCGTGCGGAAGTTCGCCGCATCGCCGGAACACGTGCCCGTCGTGCCGAGCTGCCGCCGCGAGCCGTCGACATGGATGGTCGGAGTGCCGGTAACGCCGTAGAACGAGGCGCGCTGGCTGGAGAAGGAATGGAGGAACTGGCCACCGATGTGCGGGGCCAGGGCGACCAACTGATTGCCGAACTCGCCGAGAACCACTTCCACGCCACACCTGGCGGGTACGCAGAAGCTTCAGGCGGTGCTGTCGAAGTCTTCGAGCAGAACGACCCTGCTGATCGATCCCGAGGCCGTCGCCGCGGCGAACAGGCCCAGCAGGATCGCCCCCCAGACGGACCAGGCGCCCTTGGATGTCTTCATCCGAACCCTCCTCGCAAGTCGGCCCAAGTCGGCACGGCGCGCGGGGCCCGCGCGTCGCGTTCGATCCAAACGGAACGACCTCCATTATAGCGCACCGGCGGGCCGGGAGGCAAACTCAGATCCGGAGAATCGATTGCACTTCAACGAGATAGAGTCGCCGACAGGAGTCCTGGTGAAGAGGTGTTGCGTTCGGGCTCCCGCGAGGCAACGAACTTGCGCGCCCGCGCGGTCCTGCGCGATGGCTCACACGGGGGGCGGCGACTTCTTCTTCCGGAACTCGGCGAACTGCTTCTCGAGGGCTTCCGTCTCGCGCTTGCGGCGCTCGTCGATCTCGCCGCTGCTGAACATCTGCTCGAGCTTCTCCTTCCGTTCGCGATCGGTCCGGCGGAAGCGGTCTACCTCGCTCTGCAGCGCCTCCCCCTCCTCCTCCGGCAGCTCGTCGAGCCGGCGGTGATCGACCACCTCCAGGCGCGCGTCGAAGGGGGTCTCGTGCATGCGCAGCACGCCGAAGTCGACGAGGCCGCGGGCGACGAGGTGCGTCTGCTCGTCCCCCCAGCCGAGGAGCTCGGCCAGCTCCTGCGGGCGCGGCGGGTGGCCCGTCCGATGCCTGAGGACGAGCACGGCGGCGACCAGCAGGTGTCCGCGATCCCGAGTCGGCAGTGTCTTCGCCACGGGCCGTTCCCTCCCCGCCGGCGCCGCGCCGCAACGGCGGCGACCGGGCGAGGCGTGATTCTACGGCCGGCGCGACCGGTCGACAAGCCGGCGCGCCGGCCGTGTCGCCGCCGGTTGCGGCGCCCCGCGGCGCCCCTGTTCCATGACCCCGGCAGCGCGTAGACTGACTCCAGCCCGCCGGCGTCGTCCGGACGGAGGTTGTCGGCGGTTCGCGCCGGCCGGAGAGGAAACGCCATGGACGAGGAACGCATCCCCATCCGCACAGCGACCATCCGCGTCGACGCGCTGCTCAAGTTCGCCGGCCTCGCTTCCACCGGCGGGGAAGCCAAGCTGCGCGTCCAGTCAGGCCGCGTGCGCGTCAACGGCGCCGTGGAGACGCGCCGCGGCCGCGAACTGGCCCCGGGCGACTGCCTGGAGCTGCTCGACGAGGCAGGCGCTCCGGCGAGGACGCTGCGCGTCGTGGACTCGGCCGCGGAGGCCTCGAGCCCTTAGGCGCCCTTCCTGCCCGCCGGCGCGCGGGCATCCGCGAGGCTCACCGCGTCCGCGGGGCGTTGCGCGCCGCCGGCGCTCGCCCCTCCTCCATTCGCCTTGACCGTCCTCTCGCCCGGGCCTATCGTGCCGCCATCGTGATCCTAACCGCGCTACACTCGCCGGGCTCTCTGCGCGCGCCGAGCGACGGCCCTCCGAAGCGGTCGGCCACGCTCGAGCTCGTGCGCGCGCTCTACCCCGGCGCCCCCCACGCCACGCTCTGTCTGCCCTTCTGCAAGCTCAAGCAGGACCTCGCCCGGTGCCACTACCTCGCCTCCACCGACGGCAATCGCCTGAGCGCCGTCGTCGCCCACACCCGCAGCGCCATCGAGTTCACCTGGTGCCGGCCGGGACGAGCGGAGACGCTGAGCAATCTGATCGCCCAGGTCGAACATCGCCTTCCGGCGCTCGCCTTCCTGCCGGTGGTCGAGACCGAGGCGGGAGACTGGACCGCGCCCCCGGGTCTGCAGTCCCGGGGGCGGTTCTTCCGCGGCGTGCTGGGCGAGGGACGGAGGGGCCGGCGCGCGCTTCCCGCCGGATTCGAATTCGCCCCCTTCGATCCCGAGAGCGACTTGGGCGCCGCGGCCGAACTGCTCGGCGCCTGCGAACCGCGGCTCGCCGCGCACATGGGCCCCGGGCAGCTCGGGCGGATCACGCGATCGGACTACTACTTCGCCGACGGCTGGTTCTTCCTCCGCGACCGGGCGCTGGGGCGCCGGGTGGGCCTGGCGATCAACGGCTGCTGCCCGGAGTTCGGCGAGGGCTTCGTCGATTGGATCCAGGTCCTGCCGGCGCACCGCGGCCGCGGCCTGGGCACGGCGATGCTCTCCGAGGCGCTGCGGCGCCTGGAGCACGCCCGCTTCGTCACCGTCTCCGGCTCCCTCGACGACCTGCGGGCCGGGGAGCTCTTCGCCCGCTGCGGCTTCCGTCAGATGCGCCGCTGGACGATCCTCGCCCGCCCGGAGGGCGCGCCGGAGCCGGGCGCCCCGAGTCTCGGAGCCGGCGCCGGATCCCCGAGCCGGCTCCGCGGGGCCGCGTCCGCGGAGGGCTGAGGCGCCGCGAATCGGCCCTCCGGCCGTGGAGTCGAGCACCATGCAGATCGCCTGCAGCTACTTCGGCAACCGCATCCCGCGCCACGTGGGCAGCGACATGGAGAGGCTCCGCGCGCTCGGCTTCGATCGGGTCGTGCACACCTTCTGCGAAAACGACCTGCGCTACTACCGGCGCACGATGGGCGAGATCGTCCGCATCAGCGAGGACTGCGGGCTGGAGGTGCTGCTCGACCCCTGGGGCGTGGCGGGCGTCTTCGGCGGCGAGGCCTTCTCCCAGTGGCTCGTCGAGGACGAGGAGCTGGCGCAGCGCGGCCCGAGCCGCCGGCGTCTGGCGGGAGCCTGCCTCAACCACCCGCGCCTGCTCCCGCTGCTTCGCCAGTGGACCGAGGCGGCTGCGGAGGCCGGCGCGCGCACGCTCTTCTGGGACGAGCCGCACTGGAGCCACCGGGGCCCCGGCAATCCCGAGGGCGAGATCTGCGTCTGCGAGTACTGCCGCGCGCGGCTGCCCGGTCTGCCGGATGTCCCGCCCGAGGCGATCGCGAGCATGCGCGCCGAGGCGGTCGCGCGCCTGCTGGCAGCGCTGGCCGCCGGGGCGCTGGAGCTCGGGATGCGCTCCTCGATCTGCGTCCTGCCCGACGGCGTCGCCGAGCAGCCGGCGCTCGACTGGAACGAGATCGCCCGCCTGCCGGGCGTCGTCGAGTTCGGCACCGACCCCTACTGGCAGGCCTTCGGCATCAGCGACCCGGCGGCGCGCGACCGCTTCATCGACGCCCAGGCCTCCGCCGCGCTGGAGGCCTGCCGCTCGGCCGGCGTGGCCTGCATGCTCTGGCTGCAGGCCTTCCGCGTGACGGCGGAGGGCGAAGAGGACCTCTTCGCCGGCTCCCGCCGCCTCCTCGCGCACGGGCCCGACACGGCCGCCGTCTGGGGCTTCGAGGCCTGCGCGCACATGAGCGCCATCGCCTGCGAGCGGCCGGCCGTCGTCTGGCGCCGCCTGCTCGAACTGCTCCGCCCCGAAGGGCCCGGCGCGCACGGGGCGTCCGCGGGCCGCCCCTCCTGCGGCCCATGAGCGCGCCTCTTTCCTGGCGGGTCCGCGAGACGCGCCTCTGGCGCCGGCGGGGCCGGAGCCAGACGCAGCTCTTCCTGCTCGACCCGCCGGCGGGCTTCGCCGGGCGCCTGCGCCTGGGCGTGATCGGCGACCGGAAGCGCACGGAGTACGCGGGGGCCTGGTCGGCGGAGGCTCGCGAGCCGCTCGTCTTCGAGGTCCCGCTGTCGGCGCCGCCGCCCGAGGGCGTGGCGCGCGCCGACCTGCTGTTCGAGATCGAGCGTCCGGCGGCGCCTTCGGGAAGAGCGGAGCTGCTGCCGGCCAGCGTCGCCGGGCGCCCGCTCCACGCCGACGCGCGCGTCTACGTGCTGCCCTGCCTGATCGCCCCGCCCGCGGCGCCGGCGCTGGCGGCGATGCGCCGGAACAAAGGCCTGCGCCTGGCGATCGCGCGCGCGTGCCTGCCCCCGCCGGTCCCGGCGCCGCTGGCCGAGCGGGCGAACGCGCTCGCGGCGCAGGGGCGCCTCGCCTGGATCGATCCGCGCGGCTTCGACGCGGCGCCGGCGGACGATCGGCCGACCCCGGCGATCCCCGTCCACCTTCCGCCCCCGCTCGGGCGGGAGGCCTGGGGCGATCCCCTCGGCGCCCGTCTCGTCGCCCACCTCGATGCCTGCCTGGCCGGCGCCGAGGGATCCGGACATCCGGATGAGGCGGTCCGCCGAACATCTTCGCCGGACCCCGCGGTCCGCTCGCCCCTGCTCGGCCTCTGGATCGAGCGGCTCGCCGAGGCGCGCGACCTGGCCGCGCTCGGCCGGCTCGTGGCGCGCTGCAATCGCCGGCGCCTGTCGCCACGGCTGCTGCTCGCCACGCCGGCCGACTGGCTCGCCGCGCGCGACGAGCTGCGCGCCCGATCGCTCACCGCGCCGCCGCCGGGGGACCCGGCCAGCCGATGAGCGCCAGCCACTCGGCCATGATCATGGCCGAGGCGCCCCAGAGCGCCGCCCCGTCCAGGTCGAAGTAGGGCGCCCTCGCCCAGGGCCCGCCCTCTTCACGGCCGCCCCGATCCGCCCACGGACGCGCGGCGCTCGGGCGACCGGCATCGGGATGCGGGAGCTGCGCGGCGGCGATCCCTTCTCCGGCGTGCGCCGCGCGCGGGTCGAGCAGACGCGCCACGCGCGCCTCGATGATGCGCGCGACCTCGCGTCGCTGCCGGGAGAGGGACGGGCGCTCGTCGGCCCAGGCGGCGATCGGATGGATCGTGAAACCGCTGGCCGGCACCCACAAGGGGGTGAGGCGGCCGAGGATCCGGGGCAGCCCGACGGGAACGGCCGTCTCCTCGGCAGCCTCGCGCAGGGCCGCCTGCTCGGGGGACTCGCCCCTCTCGATCGCGCCGCCGGGGAAGGAGACCTGCCGCTTGTGGCGCTCGACGAGACCGGTCCGTTCGGTGAGCAGGATCGTCGGCGGGCTCGGAAGGCGATCGTCCCCGGGATCCCCCTGATCGCCCGCGCCCGGGTAGACGAGGACGAGAACCGCCGCCGCCCGCCCGCCGGGCGCACGAGCCCGCGGGTTCCAGCCGGACCGCGGCTGCGGGGCCATCCACGCCTGCGCGGCGGCGCCGGGCAGGGGCCGGCGCAACGCATCGGCCAGTCGCGCGACCAGGTCCTCCAGCGCGAGCTGTCGCTCGCGATCGCTCATGCCCCGCCCCGCCGGGGCGCTCGCGGCAGGCCCTCGTGCGCGGGGGTCCGCCGCGCCAGACGGCGCAGGAGCGTGAGATTGCGCCGATCCATGTCGCCGTCTTTCGGCGTCTCGATCACCTTGGGGACGAGCCGGAAGCGCGCGTCGGCGAGGATCCAGCCGAAGGGAGCGCCGCCGATGGCCCCGCGGCCGATGTGCGTGTGGCGGTCGACGCGGGATCCTGCGGGCGTCCGGGAGTCGTTGAGGTGGAAGAGCGCCAGCCGCCCGAGCCCGATGCTGCGGTCGAACGCCGTCCACATCGCGGCATACAGCTCGGGCCGGCGGAAGTCGTAGCCGGCAGCGAAGGCGTGGGCAGTGTCGAAGCAGACGCCCGCGCGGTCCGGCTGCGCCAGCCCGGCGAGGATCTCGGCCAGCTGCTCGAATCGATGCCCCAGGCCCGTGCCCTGGCCGGCGGTCGTCTCGAGCAGCGTCTGGACGGCCATCCCGGCCGTCGCCGCGTGCACGCGATCGAGCGCGGCGACGACGCGCCGCAGGCCGGCGCCCTCCCCCGCGCCCAGGTGGGACCCGGGGTGCAGCACGAGCCTGGGGATGCCCAGCGCCCCGCAGTGGCGCGCCTCCGCAATCAGTGTGCGCACGGAACGCTCGCGCAGCGCGCGATCGGCAGAGGCCGGATTGACCAGGTAGCTGGCGTGGGCGGCGAGGCGGAACGGACCGTGGCGGGCCTGGAGATCGCGGAAGCGCGCCACCTGCTCGTCCGGCGGATGCGCGATCCGCCACTGCGCGCGATTGTGGGTGAGGATCTGAACGGCCGTGCAGCGCAACTCCCGGGCGCGCTCGAGGGCGGTGGAGACCCCGCCGGCCGTGGACAGGTGCGCGCCGAGCAGGAGATCGCCGGCGCGGGCGGACGCGCCGCCCGTCACCACCATTCCACCCACCAGCGCAGGGCCACGGCCAGCGACAGGTGGCGGGCCTGGACGCGGTAGGCGTGCGCCGGGGCGAATCCCCCCTCCCCGTCGATCGGCCGCGGGCGGTAGGCGACCTCGCAGTCCACCCAGGTCGTCGCGGCGCGAAGCTCGAGGGCCCAGTTCTCGCTCAAGCGCGCCTCCGCTCCGGCGAAGAGCTCCGCGGCGAAGGGACTCGTCGAGGAGACCCCGATCTCGCCCCCCTGCCAGGGCAGCCAGGCGGCGATCGTGTCGGCCGGCACGAAGCGCACCGAGGCGCGGCCCACCCCGGCGCCGAAGAAGCCCCCCAGCCGCCCGGCGAGCGCGGGGCGGCGGTAGGCCAGGAACGCGGTGGCGGGCAGGATGTCGAGCTTTCCGACCGGGGCGCCGTCGCCGACCTCGACGCACAGCCCGTGCACGCGGGCGCCGACCATCAGCGACGGTCCGAAGAGGTAGCCCGCGTCGACGGACCAGACCCCCGCGGAGAACTCGCCTGCGGCGGAGGAGTGGCGCACGTGGGCGACATACTCGTCATGGAAGAGACCCGCCACGCCGTAACCCAGCGCGGCGCTCAGTCGCGGGGCGTCGGCCGCGGCCGGTACCGCGACCAGGGCCGCGGAGGCCAAGAGGAACAGCCAGAGAAAGAGGAGAAGGGGGCGGCGAAGCCCGGGCCGGTCGGTGGCTCGAATCCGCCAGTCCCGGCTGGTCGACATTGCAGTCCTCCTCGGCTCCGGCGCGACGCCCATCGGCCCATGCTAGGTCGGCGGCCGAGCGAAGGTCAACGCCTCGGACGCAGCGGCGGCGGCGACCCCGCGCCCCTTCGGCCCCGACGACGCCGCGCAGCGGCGGCGGCGTGCCCCTTCGGCCCCGGCGGCGGAGGCGCCGCGGCGCCGGCGCCGGCGGCTCGGCACCGGCGCCGGCATCCGCCGGCCTGGTCGAGGAGGGTTTCCCCGGCAGATGCCGGCCCGTGTGCCGATATGGTACAATGGGCATCCTGGATGCGGAGATCGACTGCACGCCGCGCCATGGATTCCCCTAACGCACGCCGGCCCCTGCCGGTCTACGGGCCGGGGTCGCGCGCCGCGGGCCGGGGCGACGGTGCCGGGCTGCGACGATGGCGCCGGGCCGAGCCGGGTCGCCGGCGGGCGGCCTTGCGCGGCGCACGGTAGAGGACGGTCTCCGCCGGCCAGTCCGGCCGAGGCCGGCGGCTCGGTGTCGGCCGGGAGGGAGACCGGCCGCTGTGAGGCAACGCATGTCCCACGAGCGCCTGCTGACAGTCGCGGGATCGATCGCCGCGCTCGTTTTGACGGTGCTGCTCGGCCTGTGGATCCGCCTGCCCCTCGAGTTCACCCGCCCCTGCCGGCTGCTGCCGCAGGCCGAGTGGATCCTGATGCGCACCGGCCCCGACACCTTCGAGGCGAGGCTGATCACGCGCACGGCGGGTGAGCGCCAGACCCTCGACATCTTCCGCTTCGAGCGCGGAGACGTCGTCCGCTTCGAGCGGGAGGGAGCGATCCGCCCCGGCGCCCGCGTGGCCGCCGGCGACGATGTCGCCTACCTGCGCTCCCACGCGAGCCGCGCCGCGCAGCAGACGAGCGCCCTCGAGCTGCTCGAGGCGGAGGCCGGTCTACGGACCGTCGAAACGGGCGAGAAGGCCGAGATCGTGGCTCGGGCCCGTGGGGAGATGGCCGCGGCCCAGGCTCTGCGGGCGCAGAGGGAGACCGAGTTCCGGCGCACCGCGAGGCTGCACGAGGCGGGCCTGGCCAGCGACGCGCAGCGCGAGACCGCGGCCAGCCTGCTCGAGCAGGCGGAGGCGAACCTCGCCGCCGCCCGGAGCGCGCTCGAGGCCGTCGCGGTCGGCGAGAAGTCGGCCATCATCGAGACCTACCTGGCCCGCGTCGAGCTACTCCGCGGGCGGCTGGCGGAGGCCGCCCTGCGGGTCGATGCCGAGACGCTGCGCAGCCCCATCTCCGGAGAGGTGATGGCCCTGCAGGCCGACTCGGCGCTCGTGCGCATCGCCGACACGGACACCCTCTATGCCTTCTCCCCCGTGCCGCCGTCGCGCGTGTTCCACCTGCGCCCGGGGCGCGGGGCGGTCGTGCAGGCGATGGGATCCCCGGTCCGCGCCCGGGGCTGGGTCGTCTCGGTCGACAGCGAGGCCAGCGCGGTGGCCGGCCGCACCTTCTTCTGGGCCACGGTCGCCATCCCCAACCCCGACGGCCTCCTGCGGCCGGGGCTGGAGGGATCGCTGCGCTTCACCGGCGCCCCGGTCACGCTGCTCGCCTGGGTGGTCGATCGCGTCCGGCACGCGTCGGACCGGGCGCTGGGGGCTTGAGCCGTGGCCGAGACGCGCTTCAAGCGGTACGAGCTCAAGTACCCGATCCGCCCCGACGAGATCGAGCGGGTGCGGGCGATGATCGCGCCCTACGCGCGCCCCGACGACTACGCCTCCTGGCGCCCCGGCTACACCTACACCGTGCGCAGCATCTACTACGACACGCCGGGACTGCGCTTCTACTGGGAGAAGGATGCCGGGCTGCGGGTGCGCAAGAAGCTGCGCCTGCGGACCTACAACGAGGACGGGCCCGACTCCGTCGTCTCCTTCGAGATCAAGCGCAAGAACGGCACGATCATCTTCAAGGAGAGGGTGATCCTGCCTCTCGGCGTGGGGCAGGCCTACCTGCACGAGGGCCGGCGGGCCATGGACGGCCTGCGCCCCTCACCGGGCGCGCGGGCGACGCTCGAGCGCTTCGCCCAGTTGACGGAGCTGCTGCGACTGCGTCCGGTGGTCCTGATCAGCTACGATCGCGAGGCCTACATCGGCCGCATCAACGGCCGGGAGCGGCTGACGATCGACAAGGACATCCGCAGTCTCGCCCGTCCTCGGGCCGACGAGTGGCACGCGGAGCGCGGATTCCGCCACCTGACCGACCATATCCAGGTGCTGGAGTTGAAGTTCGACGGCTCCATGCCCCCCTGGATGAGGCCGGTCACGGGCTATCTGGACAGGACGCATCGTCCGATATCAAAATACTGCAAGGGCATCGACCTTTGGGGGCAGGGGTCCTTCTGACCCGGCGTCCGAGGCAAGGCAGGCGACATGCTTAACGACATGGTGATCCAGGGCCAACGCTTCCTCCTGGTCGACATCCTGGTCAATATGGCCATCGCCTTCGTGCTCGGCGTGGCCGTGGCGCTCGTCTACCGGCGCACGCACCGCGCGCTCAACTACTCGGTCTCCTTCGTCGGCACGCTCGTCTTCCTGCCCATGGTGACCGCGATCGTGATGATGGTCATCGGCAACAACCTCGCCCGGGCGTTCGGGCTGGTCGGGGCGATGTCGATCATCCGCTTCCGCACGGTCGTCAAGGACACGCGCGACACCGTGTTCGTCTTCCTCGCCCTGGCGGCCGGCATGGCGGCGGGCACCGGTTACCACATGATCGCGCTCGCCGGAACCGGCTTCGTCATGTTCGCCGTGCTGCTGCTCTACTTCGGCAACTTCGGCTCCGTGCACACGCAGGATCTGCTGCTGCGCTTCTCGATCCAGCCCGACGAGAGGGGGGCGATGCTCCACGAGGGCGTCTTCAAGCAGTATCTGAAGAAGCAGAGCCTGCTCAACATCCAGACGCGCAGCGAGGGCCGGCTGCTCGAGCTCTCCTATTTCGTGCGCCTGCGCGCGCCAGATCGGGCGCGCGAGTTCGTGCGCGCCCTCGGCTCGGTCGAGGGCATCGACGGCGTCTCGCTGATCTCGATGGACGAGTCGGCCGAGCCGTAGTCCCCGGGGCCGGGCCGGAGACGGCGCGCGACGCGCGATCGGCAGCCGCCAGTCGCGCCATGCGCATCGCCCACCGCTCGCCCCGTGCGGGCGCTCCCGCCCCGGCGCGCATCCGCCCGAGCGCGCAGCCCGGCTCGGCACATGCCCACTCCGCCCTGGCGCCCGGCGGCCGCCGGCGCTATCCTGGAACCTCCCAGCGGGCAACGAGAGACATGGAGGCTCGGGCGCCATGAGCGGCACGCCCCAGGACTCGCCGGAGGCGCTGCGCCGGTCCATCGAGGCCGAGCACGCCAGGCTGCTCGACCGCGCGATCGAGCCCCAGGGGGGCGGCTTCGTCGACGCGGAGCTCGCCGCCGGCTACCTCTCGCTGCTGCGCAGCCTGGCGAGCCTCCCCCGCGAGCACCTGCTCGGCCTGCGGGTTCTCGCCGACCTGCCCGACGCCGGCTTCGCCGGAGGCCGCGCCCTCGGGATCGGCGCCGTGAAGGCGGGCAGGCAGGCGGACCTGCTGCTCTTCCGGCGCCTCGCCGACGCCTCCGGATACGGCTTCGCCGTCGCCGACACGAGCGGGACCCTGACCTACGCCAACCGCGCCCTCTGCCGCATGTACGGCCTGGAGAGCCCGGCCGACGCGGCGGGCCGGTCCATGGCGGATCACGCCCCCGACGAGTCGCGGGCGGAGTTCGCCGGGCAGGTCCTGCCGGCCGCGCTCAGGCTGGGGCAGTGGGTCGGCGAGCTGGCCGTGCGCTCCGTGACCGGCGTTCTCACGCCGGCCATCCAGAACATCTTCCTCGTCCACGGCGACGAGCTGGGCGGGGACCACATCGCCGCCCTGGTGCTCGACATCACCGAGCGCAAGCAGGCCGAAATCGCCCTGGAGCAGGCGAAGCGGTTTGCGGAGAACCTGATCGAGACGGCCAACGCGATCGTCGTCGGCCTCGATCCCGAGGGGCGGATCCGCATCTTCAACCGCGCCGCCGAGCAGATCACCGGCTACCGGCGCGAGGAGCTGGAGGGGCGCAGCTGGTTCGAGGTCCTCGTGCCCCGGGAACGGTTCCCGGCGGTCTGGGAGATGTTCCAGCGGCTGGGCGAGGGCGGGCTGGCGAGGAACTTCGAGAACCCCATCCTGACCAAGTCGGGCGAGGAGCGTTACATCGTCTGGCAGAACGCCGAGTTGCGCGAGCAGGATCGCCTGGCCGGAACGGTCTCGTTCGGCATCGACATCACCGAGCGCAAGCGGGCGGAGGAAGCGCTGCGCCGGAGCGAGGAGGCGTACCGCGAGCTGGTCGAGAGTCTCGACGAGGTCCTCTTCACATCCGACATGGAGGGGGTCGTCACCTACATCAGCCCGGCGGCGGTGCGCCTGTCGGGATACTCGATCGACGAGATCGTGGGACAACCCTTCACGCGCTTCATCCACCCCGACGATGCGCCCGGACAGCTCGCGGCGCTCGCCCGACTGCAGGCGGGGGAGCAGGTGGCCCCGCCGGATTGGCGGCTGATGTGCAAGTCGGGCGAGCCGTGCTGGGTGCGCTCTTCCACCCGTCTCGTCTTTCGTGACGGCCGGCCGGCGGGCATCCGCGGCGTGATCGTGGACATCGACGCCCGCCGGCGCGCCGAGGAGGCGCTGGGCGAACTGCGGGACCTTCACGAGGCGGTGATCGAGGAGGCGGGATTGGGCGTGGCCATCGTCCAGGACGAGCGGATCCGCTACGTGAATCGCTCGATCGCCCGCTGGGCCGGCTACGAGCCCGAGGAGCTGATCGACCGGCACTTCGCCGTCATCCTGCCGCCCGAGGATGCCGCCGGGCGCATCGAGACGCACAGGCGGCGGATGCGCGGCGAGGAGGCGCCGCGCGCGTTCCGGGTCGAGGTCCTGCGCAAGGACGGCCGGAGCGTGGCGCTGCAAAGCCAGGCGAGCCTGGTCCGGTATCGGGGCCGGCCGGCGATGCTCGTCGTGGTCCGCAGCCCCGCCTAGCGCAGTGCCGCCCCCAGGTAGTAGGGCCAGATCAGGAGGGCGAGCACCGCCTTCCAGAAGGCCAGCCCCAGGAAGCCGATCGAGAACAGCCAGCCCATCAGCCAGATCGGGCCGAGGGCGATCCCCGAACAGGACGAGTTGCC
>Ga0194112_10002888_pt1 | contig 24309 bp, 6 predicted proteins | sample TA2MahC400mmetaG_FD_146191 | JGI IMG/M metagenome (GOLD analysis project Ga0194112, IMG submission 146191) | Freshwater microbial communities from Lake Tanganyika, Tanzania - TA2015016 Mahale Deep Cast 400m | ecosystem: Environmental > Aquatic > Freshwater > Lake | place: Tanzania: Lake... | reverse complement strand
GAGGGGCGAATAGCTCAGTTGGATAGAGCGCTTCCCCTACAAGGAAGAGGTCACAGGTTCAAGTCCTGTTTCGCCCACCTGACAAACGAGCCACCACGCAAAACAAAAGGTTCTGGCGGACCGGTTGCCAGAACCTTTTGTGTTTCAGATCATCTCACGATGTCGCTTAGCCTCTGCGCCTCCTGACCAACGCAACCGTGAGGGCAACAAGGGAAGCCATTGCTGTCATGTTCAGCCACGGTGTCAACAGCTCCAGCCTGTTCACCGGCACGATGTAGCCACCAACAGGTACTGGTGGAGGCGGCGGGGCAACCACGTGCAGATCAACCTCCCACCGATCGCTGAAACTCGTCCAGGTGACGGTGGTTGATGGTGGCACAGGGTTGCCGTTGAGGCTGATGGGCACAGGCGTGGCCGGCAGGCCATTTATCTTGAAGGAGATGGGCTCTCCTGGTTGGGGCCCCTCGTCCTCGGGAGTGGCCGGGTCGTCGCCATAGCAGGCCAGGAGGCCGTATTTGCCTTCCTCGACGACGGTGAACTGGCCGCATTGCACGCCCTGGGGATCGAAGGCCGCGATCACGGCCCCCACGGGCACGGGCTGACCGAAAAAGGTGGTGTTGCTACTGAAGAAGTTCACCCACTCAGGCGCGGGATCGCCCCTAACCGGGGTCGAACTGTAGGCCAGGGTTAAGATCAGCACGAGCAGGCTGATGAGTCCGATGGTTTGTGCTGCAGGGCGTGTCACGTTCGCTTCGCTCAGTGCAAGTTTCATGTCGTGTTCCTCCTGGCCTGTGTGTTGATCTACGGGGAGCAGCTTTCCCCCCAGTGAGCCGCCACCCTCATGATGTCCACGATGTCAATGTCGCCGTCGCCGTCGAGGTCACAGCGGGTATCGTAACATGCATCCCCGCGTCGGCAGCACCATCTGCTGGCCACCATCATGATGTCCACAATGTCCACGTCGCAGTCCCCATCCAGGTCGCCGAAGAGGGTGGACGCGCTGAGCTCCACGTGAACCCGCTCGCCAGAGGCAGTCCACCGCGGCTGGTCTGGCCCCCACGGAACGGCCGGGCGACCGTTGATGGTGAAGGTGATGGTGTCGCCGGATATGGCCCCCTCGTCCAGCTCGGTCTGAGGGTCGTCGCCGTAGACCGCCATCAGGTACCAGCCGCTCAGGGTCACTTCGGCGCGGCCGGCCAGCACGCCGCTGGGGTCGTAGGCGCGGATCACGGCCCCCACTGGCAGGGGTTGGTCGTTCAGGGTGGACTGCTGGCCCCAGAAGTCCACGAACCAGGGCGTGGGGTGCAGTTCATCATCCGACCAGGCCGTCTGGGCCACTACGAGCAGGCAGGCAAGGCCCAGCAACAACCTCCAAAGGCGGTGCATGGGATGACTCCTGTAGTCTGGATTATTCTAGCATGGCTGCTGGTTTCCGTCAAGGATGATTTGAAGCTTGCTACAGAAACCAGGTTTTTTGGTTGATGAGACACCTCTTCGCGTCCCAGAAGAGCCCAAAAGCAACGATTTGCTTGCTCAGACAGGGAAAAACCTGGTTTCTCCTTCTATCTGCTCCCTTTTCTTATCAAAGGCAGGTACACTGACCACACCTCTACTTGCCCCAGCGGCCTCCACTGGCGGTCGCCGTGTTCGCTGCACGTCCCCACGCCCAGCACCTGACCATCCACCACCAACTGAATCGTGTCTCCCAGTCGCGCTCCCTCGTCCCCAGGCGTGGCGGGGTCGTCGCCGTAGCAGGCCAGCAGGCCGTACTGTCCTTCGCGGGTGATCACCGTGGCCCCGCACACCACGCCGTCGGGGTCCATCGCCTGGACAACGGTTCCCACCGGCAAGGATGCCGGGCCGTAGAAGTTGACCCAGGTGTTGGTGGGCATCACACTGGCGGCACGTTCCGCCTCGCGGATATGGGGTATTGCCCCTCCGCCCCCCTGCTCCCCTGCTCCCCCGCTCCCTTGCTCAGCGATTGGATATTGCAGCGTGCCCGCCTGGACCATCTTGATCCAGTAGCCAAACATGGGCTTCATTTCGCGCAGGGTGTTGAAGCTGGGGTCAATGTCTGGGTAGTAGGACAGCGCGCCCTGATCGTAGCCCAGCACGACGGTGTACTTCCCGTCAATGCTTTGCAGGGCATCGGCGACCGCCAGCGGCTGGCGCGGCAGATAGCTCACCAGGTTCCAGCCGGCGTCCAGCTCAATGGGATGGTCTTCGGCCAGCTTCTCACCTACCACCCGCAGCGTAGCTACCGCTTCTTCGCCGTCCTCATCCTCGGCAGACTGATCCCCCACCCCTGATCCCTGATCCCTGATCACCGTCTTGATCCAATACCCGTGTTCCCCATCCATCTCCTTCAGCGTGTTCACCTCCGGCGGCAAATCCGGATAGTACGACTGTGCGCCGCCGTCGAAGCCCTGGATGACCACGTATTGCCCCGCGATGGGGCGCTGGACGACGCTGGCGTTGGGGTTGAAGGGATTGACGTAGCTGGACACCAGGCTCCAGGAGGGACGCAGCCCTATGTCCACGATGGACACGAGCTGACCTTGGGCCTCCGGCGCCGCACACAGTGGCAGCGCCTGCGCCCCTACCGGCGGGTCATTGGCGATGGCCTTGAGCGCGTAGTCGCCGGGCGATGCCACGGGCCAAAGCAGGTCGGCGGCCTGCGAGGCGCCGGGCGCCACCGGCCCGGCCAACGTGACCGTGCCGATCCGCTCGCCGTTGGCGTAGAAGCCAACGGCCAGCCCGGCCGGCGCAGCGGCCGCCCCGGTGTTGCTGATCACGGCGCGCACGGTGACGGAGAACGGATCATCGGCGGCTGGCTCAGCGGTGATGGCCGTCACGCCCAGCGTCGCGCTGGCGCAGATCACCGCCACCCTTACCGGCTCAGTGCTCACCGCGTTGCCGGCCTGGTCGAACGCCTGCACCCACAGAATCCGCTCGCCAGTGCTGTCGCCCGTCAGGTCGAACCACCAGCGTTCGCCGTCCCGCGCGGCCGGGATCTCACTCATGTTGCCGGCCGGGTCTTGCAGGTGCACGGTCACATTCACCAGCGGGCCGCCATCGGTGACGGTGCCGTCGAGCACGGTCACGGTGCTGCCCTGCCAGACCTCAGTGATGGCCTGGGTAACAGTGATGACCGGCGCCACGTTGTCCACGATGAGCTGGAGCTGCAGCGGTTCGAGCGTGTAGTTGCCGACGATGTCGCCAGCGAAGACCGACACGGTGCGCGCCACGTAATCGAGCGGGCCGCTATCCGGCGTCAGGTAGGACCAGGAGGCCGACTTGGTTCCGGCGTCGCGTGGGATCAGGGTCAGCCGGCTGCGGAAGTACGCGCCGTCGTTGCTGCCACCGTCCACGTCGCAGATGCGCAGCGTCCAGTTACCCTGCGCACTCTGGCCCTGGAAGGCCCGCAGGGGCGCGTAGGGCCGGGCGGCCCGGATGTAGGCCGCGCCGCCGTCGCTGCTTTGCGGCGCCTCGTCGTCGCCCTGGGCGGTGAACAGCCCCGTGGTCGCAGCGTCGAACAGCATCACGTTAAGGTTGGCGAAGTGGGTGCTGGGCAGGCCGTCGTCGGCGAAGACGCGGACCGTCGTGCCGGCCGGCGAGGTGAGCTCGACCTGCAGGTCGTCGCGGTGGGTGTGCTGCACAGCCAACCCCAGGGCCACGTCGGCCACGTCGAAGGTCTTACTGACCGGGTAGGTCACCACGATCGGGTTGGCGCACGAGGTCGCGGCGCCGATGGCCGCTGGCGTGGCCGGGATGTCCTCGTAGGACGCGATGGCCGCGTTCGGCGCGCCCGTCCATTGCGCCTGGCCGCACGTCTCCGGCTGCCCGGCATCGGCCACGCACACGCTCACACTGGCGATGCCGGAGGCATCGGCGGCGCTGCCGTAAAGGGCGAAGCGGCTGCTCGTGACCAGGCCACCCCAGGCCACCTCGGTCGCACTCTCGTCGAGGGTCAGGTTCGGCGGGAGGGCATCCAACTGGTACGGCAACGCTTGCCCCCAACCACCGGCCTGGCCGTAGCCGTCGGTTGCCTCCATGCGCACCTGGAAGAGGTCGCCGTCGCTGCCGGCCACGGGCCAGTCGCAGCGCCAGGGGCCGCCCGGCTCGGTCGGCGTGCAGGCGACCTGGCCCGCGCCGTTGATTTCCAACTGCACCTGGGCGACGCCGGCGTCGTCGTAGGCGTAGCCTGCGACTTTATTGAGGCCCGGCCCCAGCCAGTACTTCGGCGCGGCGACGCCCATGAACTGCGGCGCACCGCGGTCCACGCGGTGGTTGGCCCACAGCCACTCCAACGGCTCGCCGCTGGCCGGGTGGGCCGCGTCGAAGATGCGCACGGTGACTGCGGCCCAGATGTCACTGCCGGCCGGGTCAACAAAGGCATCGAAGGAAACGCTCCCGTCGGCCAGCGGCGCCACGTCGCCCAGCGGCACGGTCAGGTGGACGCCGTCGGCCGCGCCAACCAGCCGCAGGTCGTACTGCGCAGTCACTTCGGCAAACGCCCCAGCCGCGGTCCCGGTGCCCAGGTTGCGGAACGCCAGCGTGTAGTGCACCGGTGTGCCAGGGCCGAGGGGGATCTGGCCACCGGACAGGAAGTTCAGTTGCTCGGTCACATCGGGCGGCGGGCTGCCGGTCAGCAGGTCGCGCAGCCAGAAGAGGCCGTCGGCGAGCAGGCTGTAGCTGGCAACCGCCGGGACGGCCGAGAGGTTGACCAGCAAGTCGCTGTCGGGGTAGGCCACCGCGCCGCCCAGGCTGCCGTTCGGGCAGATGCCAGGGCCGAGCGCAGGCCAGCGGTAGGCGTGGGTGAGGGCGATGTCGCGATCATCGCCGGCCAGCGCGCTGAGTTGGCCGGCCAGGTCGCTGTTCAGCGGGTTGGTCGCGGGCAACGCGGCCCACAGCCGCAGCGTGCCCTCCTCGGAGGCAAAGGCCAGCAGGCCCAGACCCGCGCTCGCCGGATCGGCCACGCCCAGCAGGGCGAACGGCAGGTACAGGTCGGTCTGAAGCGTGGCAGCATCGTGCCGGTATTCGGCTGTCCCCAGGGCTGCAACGTGCTCCCACTCGACACCAGTCCAGCGGAACAACGCTGCGCTGTTGGCGTCTTGCGCCCACGCGACCAGGTCCGCCCCAAAGCCGTCGGGCAGCGTCACGGTGGTGCCGTCCGGGACGAAGTCCTCTGCGCCGCTGGGGATCAGGTACGGGTTGAAGGCCGTCGTTGCGCCGCCGGACGGGTCGGTGTCCAGGTAGACGAACAGGTCGCCCGCGGTGTCCCAGCCAGCGCCGGCCCAGGCGATGCGCAGCGCGTCCGTGCTCCAGGTAGCGTGCAGGCGTTGCTCGACGCTGCGTGCGGTCGCGCCGGCCGCGTGGCGGGAGGCGCGGCGGTCCGCGCCGAGGAACGAGCAGCCCGAGTCCAGCCAGCCCCCACCCCCGGCCCCTCCCCCCATCCCCCCAACATTGGGGGGAGCGAGGGGGGCAGGGGAGGGGAGATAGATGTAGTCGGGCGTGAGCGGACCGTCCACGTAGACCGGGCCGGCCTCGGCGTAGGTCTGCTGGCCGTAGATGTCCTGGCTGGTCAGCCCCACGGTGACGCGCTGGCCCTCGCCGGCGGCGAAGCTCGAAGTCAACGGGCCGGCCGGCAGCACGGTTTCGCCAGTGGTGGTCACGGTATCCGTCACCGCGCTGTGCCACTGCACCGTGTAATCGCCCAGGCCGCTGCCGTCGGTGGCCGCGGTCCAGTCGAGGCTCAGGTTGCCGGAGGCCACGGTGTCGCCGCGCGCTACAATCACGCCGTCGCTCTTCAGCGTCAGCGCGCCCGTGGCCGGCGGCATTACGTCCACGGTGACGGTCTCGGTGACCTGGGTGGTGTGGTCAGCGCCGTCGGTCGCCTCCATGCTGATCTCGAACGCAGCACCGTCGGGCAATGCGCCATTTGTCTGCCAGGGGGCGCGGCAGGTCGCCGTCAAGGGCGGGCTTGCGCCATCATTTTCCAGGATCCCCGCCTGCCATTCGCCGCCGGCGATCTGCCAGCGGCAGCTTGCCAGCCCGATCGTGTCGGTCATGGCCGCAGTCAGATCAATGGTGCTCGGCTCGTAGTAGGCCGCGCCGGTGATGACCATGGGCGCGATGGCGATCAGAGGCGGCAGCGCGTCTACCGTCACGGTGAACGTGTCGGTGGCGACGTCCCCGGCCCAATCGCTGGCCTCGGCGCGCAGCACGTGCTCGCCCTCGCCGGCGGGGGTCCAGGTCGTCTCCCAGGTCGTTTCGCTGCGCTCATCTTCCGGCCAGTTTGTGGTGAGCAGGGGGGTGGCGGCCGACGAGACGGTGACGGTCAGTGCCCGCAGCGACGACACGCTGCTCTGCGCCTGACCGGTGACGCTGATGGGATCGGTGCTGGCCAGGGGCGACGGGACACCCGCGATGGAGACGGACAGGTCGGATTGCATGTTACGTATTGCGTATTGCGTGCGGCTCGGGAGGTGCTCAGCCCTTCTGCCAAGGCGTTTGCGGTGACGGTGGTGCAGTTCCCGGCCGCATCGCACGCGGTGGCGGAGAGCGGGGCCTCCAGATCAATGACCCGCAGGTCGCCGCTGTAGTCGGCCACGTATGCGTAGCGGCCCGAGACGGCCACGTCGGAGGCAAAGCCCGGCGTGTCGAAGCTGGCGGCCAGCGCGGGCGCGGCGGGATCGCTTACGTCGAAGACCAGCAGGCCGTCGCCGCCATCGGCCAGGTAGACCCGGCCATCGGCGAAGGCCAGGCCGCGGGCATCGCCCGGCGTGTCGTACCTGGCCACCAGGGCCGGCGCATAGGGATACGTCACATCGAGGACGACCAGGCCGGCCACGCCATCGGCCACGTAGAGGATATAGTCGTTGCCCAGGGCCACGTCGTAGGCCGTGCCCGCGGTGTTGTAGGAGCTCGCGAGGGCTGGCGCGGTCGGGTTGGTAACATCAATGATCTGCACCCCGGCCGACCCATCGGCGACGAAGGCATATCGCCCGCTCGGCGTGACGACCTCGACCTCCGCTGGGCCGGCGATGTTGTTGTCGTCGTCCGATTCGAGAACGGCGCACTCGGAATCTGCCTGGGCGTAGTAAAAGTGGGTGCCGGCACTCCCGTACGAGAACGTCGTCGTGAAGGTCCGCGACTCGCCGGGCTCCATCCGCCAGAGCTCCCAGGCGCGGGCGGAGCCGCTGTCGCCGTCGCATGGCGTCGGCTCATGGTCTTCGTACACGTGGAGGTAAGCAATCCCGTCCAAATCGAAGGCTTCGTTCCCCTGGTTTTGCACCTCGATGGTGAGCGTCGTGCTCTGGCCGGGGGCGATGGTATCCGGCTCGGCGAATATTTCCACGATCAGGTCGGGCAGGTCGTTGGTCAGCGCCGCGCTCGCAGGCTTGCCGGGCGGCGTGGCGCGGGCGACCGTGGCTACCCGTGGCTCGCTGACCACGACGCCGTAGGCCGTGCCCGCCGTGTCGTAGGCCGCGGCCTCGCTCGGGGCCGCGGGGTTGCTCACGTCCACAATCCGCAGGCCCGCCGCCCCGTCCGCCAGGTAGGCGTAAGACCCGGCCAGCGCGACCCCCGACGCCGTACCGGGCGAATCGTATCTGCCGAGCCAAGCAGGATAGCTCGCCTGCGTGATGTCAATGACGTCGAGCCCCCAGCGACCATTGGCCAGGTAGGCGAGGTTAGTATCCAGGGCCACCCCACGGCCGTCCATGTATTTCCATGCCAGTTGGCCGAGCGCGGCCGGGGCCGCCGGGTTCGTCACGTCCACGATTTGCAGGCCCACGACATCCGCGGCCAGGTACGCCTTGCCGGCGCTGTACGCGATGCCGCGGGCGTAGCCGGAGATCGCCTTCCAGCCGACTTCGGCCAGTCCGAGCGGTCCCACATCGCACTCGGCGGTCACGCGGAAGAGCCGCTGGCCGGTGGGGTCAATGGTGAAATACCACGGCGCGGCGAAGTAGGAGCGGGTGTCTATGATCCCCGCGCCGCACGGCGTGCGGAAGCCATCCTCGGTCAGGTTGAAGTCCTCGGCGACCGTGGCGTAATGATAGCCGGTGGCGATGGCGGTGCGGCTGATGGCGACCCGCGGAGCCACCGTGTCCACGTTCCCCTGCCAGGCCAGCCCGCTGGCGCGGTCGTGCCCGGCAACATCGCGGCCGCGCGTCTCCACGGTGTAGTAGCCCTCCAGCCCGGCCGGCGGCACGAGCTGCCAGTTTGTGACTCCCACGCCCGCGCCACTCTGGGCCAGGGTGGCCGGCCGCCAGCCCTGCGCGGCCAGCTCCTGGATCTCCAGCGGCGACAGCACGCGGTTCCAGATTTTGAGGTCGTCGAGCCGGCCGCGGAAGAAGCGCTGATCGGCCATCGAGGCCGTCACCTCCCAGGTCACGGTCGCCGACTTGCCGCCTGCGCTGGCCCTGAATTGGCCGGCGCCGGGCGTCGTCCCAACGGCCATCGTGCCCAGCGAACGCCAGGCCCCGGACCAATGGGCGCGCACCTGCACCGTGCCACTCCCGCAGAAATCGCGATACTGATCCACCGCCAGCGCCCGATTCACCGTGGCATGAAGCGGCCCTTTGTAGACGCGGTCGCCGAAGTAGAGGTCGTAGTAGTTGGCGTCCGCGTGCGGCGTCAGCGTCTTGAAGGTGATGCGCGCGCAGCCGGAGCTGGTGGCCAGGCTGCCGCGGCCGACGTCCAGCCGGCTGGTGGCGGCGGGGAGCTTGCCCGAGAGCGCGTTGGTCTCGTAGCGGGCCGTGCCGTTGATGTACACGGTGTAGGTGGTGCCGTCGAAGGTGGTGGCGATGTGGTTCCAGGCGTTCTCGGTAAGCAGGTCGCCGGTGGTGATGCGCTGCAACGCTGTGCCGTCGCCGAAGCCCGCGCTGACTTGCTTGCGGTTGACCACTTCGATGAAGGGGTAGGCCAGGCTCGGGGCGACCAGCGCGCCCGCGCCGATGACGGGATAAGCCGCGTTGTCGGTCGGCTGCGGGTAGACCCACGCCGCCTGCGTGAAACTGCCGGCCGACAGGTTCAGCCCGCTGCTGTCCGCGACCGCAGCGTAGTCGTCAATGCCGTCGAGCTGCAAGGCGTTGCTGCCCACCTTGCTGGTGACCGCCTTGTTGGCCGTGTCGCCCGCGCCAGTGACCAGGGTCGCGTCCCGGCCAGCGCCGGAACTATCGGCCAGGGTGCTGCCGTCCACCATCATCGCCTGGTCGAAAGGCAGCGCCAGCGTGATTTTGCCATCGAACGTGTTGCTGGCCAGGTCCTTGATCTCGGCCGCCGTGAGCGTCCGGTCGAAGAGGCGCAGGTCATCCATCCCGCCACAGAAGGCTGGACTCGAGGTGCTGCGGGGCGCCAGGGTGAACGCCTGGGGCAGCGAGCTCATGTCGAAGCTGGCCGTCTTGCTGTCCTGCAGGACGCCATCCACGTAGAGCGACCAGACGCCTGCGGCATCGCGCGTCAACGCGACGTGATACCAGGTTTGGAGCGCTTTGCCGAAGCCGTAGAGGGTGAAGTTCCAGCCATGGCTGTCATAGGCATCCACTCGGATCTGGCCGGTGCTGTTCACGTAAAGGACAATGTATTGCGGATACGCTCCCCAATTGAACACTTTCATCAGCAGGCCCGAGCCGCCATCCACTCTCAGCCAGAGCGCCAGGGTGAGCAGTCCGGCCTGCGGGTTCAGGCCGGCAGCGGTCTTCAGGGAGACCGTGTCGTCCACGCCGTCGAACAACGCGGCCTGACCGGTCTCCGGCGACTGGGTTGTGCCGGGGCAGGTGGCTGGTCCCGAACACGTGCCGTCGTGCCCGTGACCCGTGACATCCCGGTAGGTGATGCTCCCGTTGGCGGCGGGCGCGTCCGCGAAGGTCAGGTGCAGCAGCTCGCTGGCTGCTATCGGATCTTGATAGAACGGCGAGCCGGGCATGGCCGAGGTGAACCCGACCTCGACCCCGGCGATGCCGGACACGGAGCTATCGGCCGCAGCCGCGCTGGCCTCTGCGGCTGTGACGCCCCCACGGCTGCACGTGACGGAATTGGCGGTGAAGGAGGTCCCGCCGCTGCCTGCGGGCCAGGTCGCGATCTGCTCACCGCACACCTTGACCGTGCCGCCCGCCCCGCCCTGGACGGCCACCTGGCAGGCCGCGCCCTGGTGGGTCGTGCCCTGCCAGCCGTAGGCGCCGCCCGGCGCGGGGTAGGTGCCCGGCGGGATGTCGTAGAGCTGCACGTCGTTGCAGGTGATGGTGACGCCCACCTGGTCGCCCGTGCCCGCGGGCGCCACCCAGTCCAGCGCCAGGTCAACCGCGCGCTCGGTGGCGTCGCCGCCCAGCGTCGTGCCGCCGGTGATGAACCCGGCAGGCACGCTGGTGGCATCGAACCCCACGCTGGGCGCCGCGCCGTCCACGACGATGCCCCGCTCCAGGACGGCGGTATGCCGCGATACCTGGTCCGGCGGCAGGCCCGTCAGCCGCGCCACGACGTCTTGCGCCTCGACCCGCACGGTGTAACTGCCGCTGGGGTTCGCTTCCCTCATCACGTAGTCCAGCGACCACGTGCTGCCGGAGACGGTTGCCATTTGCCGGCCCCAACCGGCCGCCGCCCCCTTCGCGCCCAGCAGCGTGACATGCACGCCGTCGGCGGGGATGCCGCTGCCCGCGTTGCCGTCGCTCAGCGCCGGGTCGCTGACCGTGCCGGAGAGGTGGACGATCCAGGCGTTGGCCTGCGTCGGGTGCGGGGTGGCGTTGAGCAATGCGCCCGCGGCCTGGTCCAGGCCCACCGACGGCGCCCGGTCGTCTACGTAGACGGTGATGCTGTCGGCGGATTCGGCGCGGTTGCCGGCCACGTCGGTGGCCCGCGCCTTCAAGGTGTAGCGCCCTTCGACTGTGGGGTTGAAGATCGGGCACCAGGCGCCGTCCTCGGTGGCATCTGTGCACTGGTCGGCGGCTTCCCAGGTGGTCGGCGCGCACCCGCCGGCGGCCCGGCAGGAGCCGAGCTCGACGCCGCCGATGCCTGAGGTGGCGTCCGAGGCAGTGGCCAGCAGCACCGTGCTGGCCTGGGCCAGAAAGCTGGCGGGTGTCGCCAGGGTGCTCGTCGGCGTATCGGCGTCCACGGTGATGTCGTGGCTGAAGCGCTCCTCCACCCAGCCGCGCTGGTAGAGGTAGGTGTTGTAAATCTCGATCCCGGTCAGCGGCCGGGCGTACACCGTCACCTCGTCCAGCCGGCCGCGGAAGCCATCGTGGTACTCCACTGGCCAGTACCGCGCCAGGTAAAAGCTATTGGCAGCCTTGTCGGGGGTCATGGTCGAGGGCAGCGTGGACTCGCCCTGCAGCGTGCCGTTGACGTAGATGCGCAGCCGCAGGCCGTCGAAGGTGGCCATCACGTGGCCCCACTGGTTCTTGACCAGGGAGACAGCGCTGGTGACGCCATAGTAGGACGCGCCCTTGGTAAAGCATGCTGCAGGGCGCAGGCTGTTCGCCGGCAGGAACAGGCGGTAGTTGCAGTTCTTGACCCCGCCCAGATGCGCCATGTCCCGCTCGCACTTGGCAGCCAGCTCCTGTCCCTGGCCACCGCTGTCCTGGGTGGGATACACCCAGGCGCCCACCGTCCAGGTGTCGAACTGCAGCGCGGCGTTGTTCGCCACAGTGAGCCGGTCGTCGTAGCCGTCGAACTCGGCGGCGCCGCGCAGCCGGCCGACGACCCCCTCGCCCACGGCCGGGCAGCCGCCGCTGCACGAGGCGGTCAACCCGTTGGGCGAGCTGTCGGCGAACTGGGTCGCGCCTCGAGCATCGTCCAGGCTGAGCTGCAGGACGGGCGCGCTGCGGTAGAGGTCCAGGATGTCGGCGGCCGAGAGGCTGCGGCCGATCACCCGCACGTCGTCGAGCTGGCCAGTGAACGTCTCCGTCAGGGTCGAGGTTCCGCGAATGGTGGACGCGCCGATCAGCAGCACGTCGTCAGTGTCGGCATTGGCCGGCGCATTGTGCTCTACCTTGCCCCGGTTCACCCCGTTGAGGTAGAAAGTCACGTCATCGTTCTCATCGAGCACGGCCGCGATGTGCATCCAACGCCCGGCCGGAAGGCCCAACCCTGTCAGGCCATAATCCTTGACCTCGTAGGTGGTGAAGCGCAGGCCGTCGCCGTCGAGCCCAAACGTCCAACCGTTCACCGATTTCTGGCGCGATGAGGAGACCACCCGCTGCACACTGCTCACCGCATCGGGCTTGACCCAGGCGGCGACGGTGAAGCCGTGCGTCAGCCGGTTGGCGGCGCTGTTGGGCAGCGTCAGCACGTCGTTGCCGTCGAAGCCGGCGGCCTGGCCCACACGGCCGGGCAGGCCGGAGGTGGGACAGGCGCTACCGGAGCAGGAGGCGCGACGGTCGCTGGCTGCGTCCTTGAACGCCGTCTCGCCGGGCGGCTCGTCCAGTCGCAGGTGCAGCAGGACCGAGGTGTTGCGGTACATCTCGGCGATAGTATCCCCATCCAGCGCGCGGTTGTAGATCATTACCTCGTCAATGGAGCCGTAGAAGGGGATCGAGTCGTTGTCCCAGATGTAGTAGACGCTGCCGGTCACTTCGCCGCTGTAGGCCTTGCTCTCGTTTAACCGCATGTAGCCGGGTGTATGGGGCGAGCTCGCCGTGTTCGTGTCCCACGAGAAGGTGCCGATGTCGTCGTCCTTTCTGGTGCCTGAGCCGTCATTGGTTGTGCCGCAGCGCACGCCGCCGTCGTCCTCCCACAGGTGGAGGGTACCACTTTCGGAGACCGTCTGGTTCTTTCCGATATCGTAGCTGTTGTCCTTGCGAACGTCCTGGTCGAAGATCCCCTGGGTGATGCCGCCGGACGAGAAAGCCATGCACAGTCCGGCCGTCGCCCCCGGATCCCTTTCGTCGGTCACGGCCGTATGCTTGAGGCGCAGCGTCCCCACCGCGCTGGAGCGGCCGACCCATACCGAGGTGGTGGCCGGCGGCTGGTAGGGAATGCCGGTGCTATCGTCCACGAAGGTGCCGCTGTCCTCCTTCACCAGCAACCCGTTGACGTAGATGCGGACGACGCCGTTCACGTAGGTGGCGGCGACGTGATTCCAGGCGTCCCTGGTCAGCACCTCGCCTGTGGTCACGTAAGGCATGGGCGTGCTCCCGATGCCGAAGCCGAAGCGCAAGCGGCGGCCCGTCTGCTGCAGCGTGGGGTAGGCGTTGCTCGTACCGCTCTGGTAGCCGATGATGCCCCGCGGCTGGTAGAGGGTGCAGGCGCCGTGCTCCGCCGCGATGCACGTCTCCGGCGCTGAGGAGGAAGGCCAGATCCAGGCGGCCAGGGTAACCTGCCCCGCTTGCAGGTTCAGGGCGGGGTCGCCATTGCCGAGATACTGCCAGCCGACGAAGCCGGCTGCGTTCCCGCTGACCCCCTGCCACAGCGCGGGACAATTGATGGTGGTGCAGTAGCCGGTAATTCCCAGGGGCGAGCTGTCGGGCCAGCGTTGTCCAGTGTATCCACCGCCGCTGAAGGTGGTGGCCGTATCCATCTCCCAGTAGAGCACCGGCTGGTTGAACAGCGCGCTGACCTCGGACTGGCTCAAGGCCCGGTCGTAGGTGCGCAACTCGTCGAGCTGGCCGCTGAAGTAGACCGAACCGTAGCCCACGTACAACGCGCCGACGGTGCCCACGTTCCTGGAGGTCGCAGTCCCCGCCGCGCGCAGCACGCTGTCCACGTAAAGCCGCTGCACGCCCCCCGTGCCGCCGATGGTGTAGACGACGTGATGCCAGGCGCCGTCGTGGTAGGCGACCCCCGTGCAGATCTCCTCGGCGTTACTGGCGCTGAACCACGCTTTGCCACAGACCTTCCCGTCCTTCAGATACACGCGCCGGCCCGTGGCCGTGTCCTCCGCTGCGAGCGTGCCCACGGCGGCCGTGGTCTTGAACCACAGCGAGATGGATGCCTCGGCCTGGGGCAGCACTTTGTCCGATCGCATAAAGCTGCTGCCGTTCAGGCTGAGGCCGTTGCCGAAGCGGCCCAGCACCGACGCGCAGGTGCCCGTACAGGTCTGCTGGTACTCAGGGATGCTGCCGGAGCGGTCGGCGGTGATGGGGTCCTCGAAGGGCAGCCACAGGGTGGACTGCTTGGCCAGCTCGGCCCAATCCACGATCAGCGCACCCGCCGTCTGGGTCATGCTGTAGACGCCGCTGGCAGCCGTGCTGGCCACGGTCACGTCGCCAGTCAGCGTCCTGGCCTGCTGGGGCTGCAGCACGAACGTCTGCGGCGCGGCGCTGCCGTGCAGGCCGGCGGGGAAGGCCGCGCTCAGCAGGCCCTGGGCGTAGCGGTTGAACAGCTCGTTCTTGACCGTGGCCTCGTAGCGCAGGGGGTCGCCCGGCTTGACGTAGCCGTCGGACGGGACATACTCGCCGCTCCCGTCCGGCTCGGTGGCGATAGATTCGAGGGTCAGCACCCGGCCGTCGGACGGCACCCGCGGGTTGAAGCCGTACACCTTCTCCATGCTGTCGGAGATGTTGTCGGCGTCCACGTCACGCTCGTCCGGCGGGGGCCAGGTCCACGTGCGGTTGGCCGTGCCGTCGGCGTTCATGCTGTAGACAAACTCCCAGCCGCCCAGCCACTCGGTGTAGTTGCCGTCGTTGTCGGTGTCGAAAATGTCCTGGTGGAACACCTCCTCGCCGTCCAGCAGCCCGTCGCCGTCGGTGTCCGGCACCAACGGATCGGTGCGCCGGAACACCTCCTCCCAGTCGCTCAGGCCGTCGCCGTCCGTGTCGCGCCTGGTCGGGTCGGTGCCGATCTGCAGCTCGAAGTAGTCGCCCAGGCCGTCGTAGTCGCTGTCCCACCTGCTATCGTCCGGGTCTACGGTGAACGGCAGCCGGTCGTTGTCGGCGTCGTTGAGGGCGGCGAAGCCGTCGCCCGTTTGGCTCCAGGCCAGCGCCTTCTGGCCGTTGGGGAGGGTCACAAATTCGCGGAAGCCGTCCAGCGTGGCCGGAAAGACGTCCACGATGATCATGTCGCTGATCGGGTAATGGATGGTGTCCCGCTCGGTGCGCACGCCGCACACGCCCAAAATGCACTCCTGGGCCGGGATGGCGTAGCCCTCCGAGAGCATCATCGCCAGCGTGCGGTTGATGCCGGCCTCTGAGAGCTCGATGGCTGTGGCGCTGGTGACAGTCGGCTTGATGTACACCGGCTCGGCCTTGTGCCAGGTGTGGCCCGCGTCGCCCCACCTGGGCCCGTCCCCGTCAACGTATTGCCACTCGTCCGACATGGTGTAACGTTCCAGGCCCTCGTGCAGGTCCACCTCGCCCGCGCCGAACTGGTACTTGAAGGTGCTGCCACGCAGCCGGCGGTCGCTGTACTGATAGGGATACGCGCCGCCGAGGTTGTGTGGCAGGGGCACCATCTCGATGGTGTTGGAGACGGTGATGGTGGGGCGGAGGAAGTTGCCGACGGCCATGCCGCGTTCGGGATACACCAGGTCGCCCTCGTCGAACGCGGCGATGCGGAAGCGGCCGTCCGCGTTGACGTCCACCATCACCGTGCCCGAATAGAAGATAAAGGCCAACAGGTGCGAGACCAGCCCCTCGATGCCGCCGCACAGCCAGTCGGCGGCGTCGTTGTAGGGGTCGTCGTCTTCCTCGTGCGGGATGGCGTTGCAGATCGCGCCGATCAGGCTGTCAATCAGGCTGATCACCGCACTGATGAGAGGGCCGATCAGGGGGATGGCGTTGATGGCTATCATCAGCACCTGGACGATGGTGTCGGCCACCGCCTGGGCCACCGCATAGCCCGTCTGGACGTGGCTCAGGTTCGACAGGCCGACGGTCAGGCCCATGGCCGCCCAGGTGGCGACGACGCCGACCCCGAAGCCGATGACGGCCGATTTGCTCAGCGACTCCTTGAAGCATTTGGCCAGCTTGCCCACCGTGCTCGTGATGCCCTGGGTGATCGTAGCGAACTTGCCCGCCACTGTCGTCGTGGCCTTGATAACTTCCTGGAGCGCGCTCAACAATCCCTTCATCTGGAACACCAGGCCGATGATGGTGAGCGCGTTGCCCACCTGGGCAAATGCGTCGCCTCCCTGAGCCATGGCGGCGATGGTGAAGATCACGGCTGCGCCGGCCGCGGCGTAGCATAGCCCCAACCCCACCTTGCCGAACTTGCTCATCACCTTGAAGGTATTGCTGGGATCGAAGGCCTCCTTCCACGCGCCGAGGATGCCCTTGAAGCCCTTGCCCATCTTTTCGAGCGTGACTTTCTTCGCGCCTCCCGCGGCGGCAGTTGCGCCGCTCGCTGCTTGCGTGGCGCCTTGCACGGCGGCTGCGTTGGTCACACCGCTGGCGGCGGGGGCCAGCGCTTCGGCAAAGTCATCGGCCAGATCGCTGAACAGGCCGTAGGCGCCGCCCGCCAGGCCGATGGCGTCGGCAATTCCGCTGTCCGAGCCGGCATCGCCGACTGTGGCCTGCGAGCCGTCCTCCCAGGGGCTGCGCCAGAGCGACTGGCCGCCCTGCGCCACCACCGCCGGCAGGCCGCGGTAGAAGGCCAGGTAGATATCGGCGGCGGCCACCGATTGCCCCACGATGTAGTCGTCGCTGTGGCCCAGGTTTTGGTTGCGGGAGAGCGCAGCCAGTCCCACCTCCAGGTCGGCGCGCAGCGCACGCCAGTAGTCGGCCATGGGATAGGGCTCCCAGCCGATGGTCTCACCGTCCGGCCCGGCGTCGGCGTTGTAGCGGAACGGCGCCCAGCTCAGCGTGCTGAGGGTGGTGCTCTCGATCCCACTCATGTCCATCGTCAACACATCGTCGCTGACACTGCCCAGCTCGTTGAGCGTGGCCCCGCGGAACGTCTCCTCGCGCGCATAGAGCAAGGTGGGGCGTACCGCCGAGTTAGCGGTCTCGTACGCGCCGAAGTTCTGGTGCAGCAACTCGCGCGTCTTTGTCGTGGCCATCTCAGCCGTGTAGTCGGAGTGGGGATAGCTGTAGGTTGCCGTGCGCAACGCGTCCTTGGGGATGCCCCACCGCCGCACATCGCCGTCCGGCACGTTGCCCGCCGCGTCCAGGCGGTTGAAGATGGTGGTGTTGCCGTTGTTGCGCGCCGCCACCACGACGTCGCGCTTGCCGTCGGCGTGGCAGGTGTGGGTGGCAGGATCGTAATCCGTGCCATCGGCCACGTCGTTGTCGCAGTCGCGCCCCGTGCTGAACGCCGACGCCAGCCCACGCGCAGCCTGCCAGAGCCGGTTGTCCACTTGAAGATTGTCGTCGGCATCCGGATCCTCCCACAGCACGGCCACGTCCAGCGTGCTGTCCTCGCGCACCGAGATGCCGGTCACGTACCACTGCTCGTCGGTATAGGTGTGGGCGATCTTTGGGATGTCTTGCGAGCGGTGCGTCAGGCAGTGCGCCTCCAATTCCTTGGCGTACTGGTCGGCGTCCTCCTCGCGCGTGACGGTGGGGCTGAACCCGTGGCGGTCGCAGTAGTCGGTGAGCACCTGCACCAGCCAGACGACGCGGAAGCTCTGCGCCCGGGTCCAGGTGGCGGCCGGCGCGCTGGGGTTGCCGTTGGGCCAGTACAACATGCGGGCCGAGAACGCGGCGAGGCCGCCGCCCGTCTCGTCCGCTTCCGCGTTCAGCGGCACGTAGGCCAGGAGCGTGCCCGCTGTATCCTTCTCCTGCACCGAGATGCCGTAGGGGGCCAGCGGGGCCTGGTCAATCATCCAGTCGCGGTACGGCCCATTGATGATGTTGGGGATATTGGCGCACGCGGTGGCGCCGCCGGCGGTGAGTTCCAGCGCGTGTTGCCCGTCGGCCAGGTCGGTGAGCTTGCGGTAAAAATACGCCTTGACGCCGTCCGTCAGCTCCTTGTAGACCAGGCGGTTGCCGGTTCCCGTTCCCGACGCCGAGCAAGGCCCGTCCCAGATCTTCATCTGTGCCGTCGTCGTTTCCAGATCGGGCGTGACGCTGGTCGAGGCGGTGTCACCGGCCGGCCGGGCCAGGGTGAGGGTGGCCGACACCGCGCCGCGCACCTCGACAGTCACCGAGGGTAGCGTGAGCGAGAAAGGCTGCGTGCCGCCCACGGCGGCGGGCATCTCGATCTCCAGCATGGGGATCAGACGCATGTCGCCGTAGTCGCTGCGCGGGTCGTCGGTGTTCTGGGCCGCCGAATCGGTGGTCTTGAAGGTGGTTTCCTTGACGCGCTGGATCTGGCCGGCCTGGTCGCCTGAGGGCCAGTCGAAGACGTTGAGCGCGTAGCCGAGATGGTTGCTCAGGGTCGGCCGCAACTGCACGTCCAGCATCACGGGCTTGCCCGGCCTCAGCCCCGGCAGGTTGAGCGTCAGGGGGTGGTCGTCGTCGAAGGGCGTGACCGTGCCCAGGCTAGAGCGCCGTCCCGCCGCGTCGAGCACGGCCAGAGCGGAGAGGTCGGTTCGGTCATTGACCCCATCGCCGTCGTTGTCCAGGTCGAAGCCGTCCGGCACGCCATCGTTGTCCGTGTCGCAGCTCACCGTCGTAGTCGGCACACTGGTCACGCCGACCAGGGCCGGGCATTCCGTCCCGTCGGGCAGACCCTCGCCGTTCGTATCCGGGTTGTTGGGGTTGAAGTACCATTTCTGGCCGCGGTAGGTGAACCCGGCCACCTCGACGTTATCGCGGATACCATCGTTGTCGCTGTCGGCCAGCAGCGGGTCGGTGCCCAGGCGCAGCACCTCGATGCCATCACTCAAACCATCACCGTCGCTGTCGGCAGCGGTCGGATTTGTGCCGATCGCCGTCTCGACATCATCGGACAGGCCGTCGTTGTCGGTATCCACCGAGGCGCTGGCTGCGGCGGCGAGCTCAGAGGAACTTGGGGGAACTCGGGGGAACTCAGGGGAACTCGGGAGAATGGAGGAGACACCTAAGTTCCCCTGAGTTCCTATGAGTTCCTCTGAGTTCCCGTGAGTTCCTCCGAGTAGCGGGTCGGCGTGCGGGTTCCAATTTGCGCCGCTGAGTTCGGCGGCGATTGCCTGGCTCGTCTCGGCCGCTTGCTGCTCCTGCTCGTAGCGTGCTTGCCGCGCTGCCTGGCGGTCGAAGAAGGCGGCGGCCTGCTGGCTCTGCATCAGCGGCATGACGACCAGGGAGAAGATCACGATCAGGACGATGGCGCTGTAGACAGGCTTCGAGCGGCGGCGGATGAGCACCAGCAGGACAAGGCCGAGCACGCCGAGCAATGCAGCAAGCCGTATTGCGTATTGCGTGTTCCGTATGGGGGATTGGATATTGGAGGTTGGAGATTGGGCAGAAGCCAATCGAAAGTCGAGAATCGAAAATCGAAAATCGGTCCTGATGTCCACCTTCACTCGCTCGCCGTTCTTCTCTTGCGGATAGGCCAGGTGGACGCTCAGGCGCAGGGGCAGGCCGTCTTCGTCGAGCCAGATTTCGCCCTGGCCGGTCATCTCCTGGTACACGCGAGATGAGTCCAGGGTGAGCCCGATGGGCAGCTCGCCCCGCTCGCGCAGGTAGGCCTCCAGTTGGTCGCGCAGGTGGCTGGCGAAGGCGGGGCCGTCGAGGTCAAACGTGAAACGTGAAACGTGATGCGTGATGCGTGACTCAGCCTCTTCACGTTTCACGTTTTTGGCTCCCGCCAGGAACGCCATCAGGTCGCCGCTGGGGGCGAAGGCGTCGGAGAAGTCGTCCATCTCCTGCCACGTGCCGCCGATTTGGCGGCCCCAGGCGCGATCCCCTTCGATGCGCACTTCGAGGCCATCGCGGGAGTTCAGGACGTTGCCGTTTTTCCACAGGCTCATGCCGATGGTGTGGGCCGGCAGGTCCACGTCGCCCTCCAGGTACAGCGCGTCCTGGCGGCTGGTGCGGCCGAAGTTGGCTATCGCGGGAGCCGGGTAGGTGGTTTGCACGATCTCGCTGGCGAAATGGTAGACGCCGGCCTCATGGGCGCGCTGCCAGGCGCGTTGGACGGCTTGCTCTGGCGTGGGTGCTGGCCCGGCTGCTGAGGCCAGGGGCACGATGGCTATCGCCGCCAATATAGGGATACCCACTGCCAAAGCCAAATACCTGAAATGATGGATGCGCTTCATCTCGTTCCTCCTTGCTTGCTATTCGCGGGGCCCTCAGCAGGCCCAGGCTCATTGGAATTGCCAGGCTGATCTATGGACTCAGTCTGGCTCTTTGTCTGTTGCTCCAGAAAGGTGAACAGCACCTGTAGGCTGGCGAAGCCGTGACGCTCGCCGGTGTGGGGGCTTTCCAGAGAGGCCCGCCAGACCTGCTCGCCGCCGGTGCGTGCCTCCCAGAGGCGCAACATGTATGCCAGGTAGTGTGGTTGTTGGTCCGTCATAGTCGCTCCTAACAGTCTGTCAATCTCCGATTCGCTGTCGTATGCTGGGAACATTATACCAAACCAACGTGGATAGAACGTGGAATGTCATTGCGAGTCTTCCATGGCGCATCGCGCCATCCGTAGGGGGCAGAAACTTGGGCAAGGTTCGTAGTGACGGCTTTAGCCGTCGTTTGGTGGCAAAGCGACTAAAGTCGCCACTACGAACCAAGTTTCTGAGTAGCTCCGCGTGGCGGGTTGGCGTCACTCATTGGGTAAGAAACAATCGAAGGTGTCATCGCCAGGAGCGGGTTTTGCGGTTGCGAGGAACGAAGCAAAGCGATCCCCAATTTGCAGGGTGGAGATTGCCCTCCGGCTGGGCTCAGGGCAGGCTTCGGCGCAAACGGCGCGCCTACTCAGAAACTTCCCCTCACCCCTGCCCTCTCCCTACCCCCACCCAACCTCCCCCGCAAGCAGGGGAGGAGTGGGCGAGGGAGCAAATCCCCTCTCCCTCGCAGGGAGAGGGTTAGGGTGAGGGTGGGACGTTTCTGTCCTTTAGAATGGCGGGCCGCGCCATGGCCGACTCGCAATGACAGGGGCACTTGAGCATTTGTCCGCGTTGGGGTATAATAAGGGCAACCTGGATGGCTCTTAGCTTTCCCGAGGAGGAACGATGGCACGCCTGTCAATATACCTGTTGGGGCCTTTCCGGGTGACGCTGGACGGGGAACCGGTGATCAGCTTCAAGTACGATCACGTTCGGGCATTGCTGGCCTACCTGGCCGTGGAAGCCGACCGACCACACCGCCGGGAGAGGCTGGCTGGCCTCCTGTGGCCGGAGCAGCCCGATCCCCTGGCCCTCAGCAACCTGCGCTATGCCCTCTACCACCTGCGCCAGGCCATTGGCGACCACCAGGCGACGCCCCCTTTTTTGCTCACCACCCGCGAAACCCTCCAGTTTAACACCGCCAGCGACCACTGGCTGGATGTCAAAGCCTTTGAACAGCATATCACGGACAGCGAATCAGCAAATCAGCAAATCGGCAAATCGGCAAATCGGCAATCTAAAATCGGCGATCGAGTTGTACCGCGGCCGCTTCATGGAGGGATTCTCCCTCCGAGATAGCCCTCTGTTTGAGGAGTGGCTGCTTTTCAAGCAGGAGCACATTGACCGGCAGATGTGGTCTGCTCTCCACTGCCTGGCTCAAGTCCATGCGGTGCGCGGCGAGTATGAGCGAGCCGAACCGTACGCCCGGCGACTATTGGCCCTGGAGCCCTGGGACGAGGAAGCCCACCGGCAACTGATGTGCCTGCTGGCGCTGAGTGGCCGACGCAGCGCTGCCCTGACCCAATACGAGACCTGTCGCCGCCTGCTGGCCGAAGAGCTGGGGGTTGAGCCTGCGGACGAGACCACCACGCTCTATGAGCAGATCAGGGATCAGGGACTGGGGATCAGGGACAAGGGGCTCCTGCCCCCTGGTCCCTTGCCCCTTGTCCCCAGTCCCTTATCCCTTGTCCCTTTCGTTGCCCGCCACCGCGAGCTGGCAAAGCTAGACGCCTTCCTGGAAACGGCGCTGGCCGGCCAGGGCCACGTGGCCTTCGTCACCGGCGAGGCGGGTAGTGGCAAGACCGTGCTGATTGGCGAATTTGCCCGGCGGGCCATGGAGAGGTATGGCGACATCGTGGTGGCCAGCGGGAAGTGCAACGCCCACGACGGCATCGGCGATCCGTACCTGCCCTTCCGCGAGGTGCTGCAGATGCTCACTGGCGACATCGAGGCCCAACGGGCGAGTGGGGCCATCACGCCCGAGCACGCCCGCCGCCTGTGGGCTGCGTTCCCTGACGCAGTGCAGGCTCTGGTGAACGAGGGGCTAGACCTGATTGATCGCTTCCTGCCGGGCGATGCTCTACTGCTGCGCGCCGAGGCCCTTGCGCCTGGGGATGCCGCCTGGCGGACCCGGCTGGAGAAACTGGCCACACGCCCGGATGCCAGGGCTGGCCTGGCGGATGCATCGCAGACAGACCTGTTTGAACAGGTCACCCGGGTATTGCAGACCCTGGCACGCCAGCACCCATTGATCCTGGTGCTGGACGACTTGCAGTGGGCTGATGCTGGTTCGGTCAGCCTGCTTTTCCACCTGGGGCGGCGGCTGACTGGCCACCGCATCCTCATCGTCGGCGCTCACCGACCGGCCGATCTGACCTGCGGACGAAACGGAGAGCGACATCCCCTGCAGCCGATCCTCAACGAATTGCAACGCGACTTTGGGGATGTCCAGGTGGATCTGGACCAGGCCGATGGCCGCCAGTTTGTGGAGGCTTTCCTGGACACAGAGCCCAATCGGCTGGGCACGGGGTTTCGCGAGACCCTCTACCGGCACACCGACGGAAACCCGCTGTTCACCGTTGAGTTGCTGCGAGGTCTGCAAGAGCGCGGCGACCTGGTGCGGAATGAGGCCGGGCAGTGGATGGAGGGGCCGACGTTGGACTGGCATAAGTTGCCGGCGCGGGTGGAGGCGGTCATCGCCGAGCGCATGGGCCGGCTGGTGGCCGACTGGCGGCAGATGCTGGCCATAGCCAGTGTGGAGGGTGAGGAGTTCACCGCCGAGGTGGTGGCCCGCGTGCAGGGCACTGACGAGGGTCAGATCATCCGACGTTTGAGCGGCCCGCTGAGCAAACAGCACCGCCTGGTGACGGCTCACAGCGTCCGGCGCGTGGATGGTCAGCGTCTCTCCTGCTATCGCTTTCGGCACGTTCTATTTCAGAGCTACCTTTATCGGAGCCTGGACGAGGTGGAGCGGGCGCGGCTGCACGAGGCCGTGGGGAAGGAACTGGAAACCCTCTGCGCCGGCAGCGCGGACGAGCTCGAGGCGCTCTCCCCGCGACTGGCGTGGCACTTCGAGGCGGCTGGCCTGGCCGACAAGGCGATTGGCTATCTCCTGCAAGCGGGCCGCCGCGCCGCGCGGCTGGCAGCCAACGAGGATGCGCTCGGCCATTTCAGGCGCGGGTTGGCGCTGCTCCGCGCGCTGCCCGAATCGGCCGACCGCGGCCGCCAGGAGCTGGAGCTCCAGTTCGCCCTGGGTGGGGCGCTGGTGTCAGTGCAGGGTTGGGGTGTGGGCGAACGCGCCATGGCCTTCGATCACGCCGTCGAGCTGAGCCAGCGCACGGGCGAGATCACCGGCATTCTCCGGGCCATGGCCCTGCAAGCCGACCAGTACCGGGCGGCCGGAGAGTGCGACCGGTCGCGGGCGTTGGGCGAGCAGATGCTCGAGCTGGCCGGCCGCAGCGGGGAGCCGCAGCACCTGGCGCTGGCGCACTACACCGCGGGCGCCAGCCTCCGTTTCTGTGGGGAATTGCCGGCGGCGCGCAGCCACCTGGAGCAGTGCGTGGCGCTGGAGGGCGCCCAGCAGGATCGCGATCTGACGACATTCCTCGGCATCGATCTCGGTACGATGGCCATGTCCTGGTTGAGCGAGGTGTTATGGGCCCTGGGTTACCCGGAGCAGGCGCTCCGGTGCAGCCAGCAGGCGCTGGCTCGCGCTACAGAGTTGGCGCACCCCTTCGCCGTCGGCCTGACCCTGATCACGGCGTGCCTGCTACCGGCAGTTCTACGGGACGATGACCGGGCGGTCCGTGGGCACCTCGCGGCACTGGCGCAGGTCAACGCCGGCCAGGACAATGCCTTGTTCCGGGTCTTGCAGACTGTCTTCCATGGTTGGCTCCAGGTGCGACAAGGCGAGACGGAGGCGGGGATCGCGACAATGCGTCACGGCATCGCGAGTTGGGAGGCCTCCGGCTCGCGCAGCGGCCTGCCCTTGCAGTGGGTCCTGCTGGCCGAGGCGTATCTACGGAGCGGGCAGAGCGCGACTGGCCTGGCCGCTGTCGCCGAAGCGTTGGACCTGGTCGAGCAGAGCGGCTCGCGCTTCTTCGAGGCGGAGTTGTGGCGGCTGAAGGGGGAATTGCGGAATGTAGAAGGCAGAACACAAGATGCAACAAGTGAAGAGTGGAGCACAGGCA
>Ga0194112_10002882_pt1 | contig 24333 bp, 20 predicted proteins | sample TA2MahC400mmetaG_FD_146191 | JGI IMG/M metagenome (GOLD analysis project Ga0194112, IMG submission 146191) | Freshwater microbial communities from Lake Tanganyika, Tanzania - TA2015016 Mahale Deep Cast 400m | ecosystem: Environmental > Aquatic > Freshwater > Lake | place: Tanzania: Lake... | reverse complement strand
GGTTTATGTGGCATAACACGTGGAATAAATGTTTGACAAAAGTTTGGATGTTCTCTCTTAAGCTCTTCAAGTTTTTCAATAATCTCATCTTCTATTTCAGGATTTTTCTTGGCAGATACTGAAAAGAAATCATCTTTGATTTGAGCTTGAAGAATTTCATTTCCAATATTTAACTCTAAATCAACTGGTTTGCCAGCATCCATACTATCAATTATATCTTCTATAATTTCCTGTGACAATTTAAGTAATTTGCCTGGCTCTGGAGTATATGTAGAGTCCTTTGTAACAATTTTTTTTATATAAAATGGTGCACATCCCTCAGTTCTTGCAGCTTTTCTATTTGTCCAGAATAAACTTAAAATCAGGTTATGTTTTGAATCTAAATTATTATCAATTTCCATTGATTTCATTATAATACCACCAAGCTTTACTAATATTATATATTTTATTTATATTATTTTTTGTTTTATTGAAATATAAATATTTTTTATTTACCTACAAAAAACCAAAATAAAAAATAATTTTAAAAAATAAAGAAAAATAAAAAAAAATTGGAAAATCTGAGATTATTTCTTGATTAAATAATCTTTCATACATTTTTAATTTCAGCAGCAATTTTTTTACCAATCTCATAACATTTATCTAACTCATCCTTTGATGGAACATAGTTTAGTTCATAGCTGTCAAATAATTCAAATCCGCTGCTTTTGACTTCCTCTGAAAGTTTTTTGGTGGCCCCACCACCCCATCCCTTAGAACCGAAGGTAATTGCCAACTTTTTAAACCCGGTTCTATCAAATCTTAAACCTTTTAGGTAGTAGATTAGATCGCCCATACTTGGAAATGGCCCGTTAAAGAGTGTTGGTGTGCCAAAAAGAACTGCTTTGCTGTCTAAAATATCCTTAACAATTTCACTTCTCTCATCCTCATGTAAAAAGTACATGACTACTTGAACATTTTGGCTCATAATTCCTTCTGCGAATGCATGAGCCATCTTCTTTGTAGATTGATGCATTGTGTCATAAACTATAGTGATCTTGTCTTTGCATTCACCTGTAGCCCATTTTGTGTACGCATCTATAATCTTCATTGGATCTGTCCAGATCTGACCATGCGCTGGTGCAATTATTTTTATTTTTTCAAGTAAATCCAAATTTTTCACTTCTTCAAACTTTTTTAACACAAGTGCTGAGAAAGGGGTGATTAAATTTGCATAAAACTTACAAGCAGCATCCATCAAAATATTTTCAGGTAAATCTTTATCAAATCTATCTGTAAAACATAGATGCTGACCAAATGCATCATTTGAAAATAGAATCCCATCCTCAATCAACAGGGTGAACATACTGTCTGGCCAGTGTAACATGGGAGCTTCTAGGAATGCTAAGGTCTTATTACCCAAATCAACTGTATCCCCTGTTTTTACTACATTAAAATCAGCGCTCTCCAACGAGTTATAATGTTTTTTTAGACCTAATACTGCCACATTTGTACAATATATATCTGCATCTTGGAATTTATTGTAAATCTCAGTTAATGCGCCACTATGATCCTTCTCAACATGGTTTTGAATAACTACATCTACTTTAAACTCTTTATCTTCCTTCCTAAATGCATCATGGATTCTTCCCCACATCTGAGCTGAGGTTCCAGGATAGGTATTATCTATCAAAGCGACCTTATCCTTCCCAAATACCAAATAGGCATTGTAGGTTGTACCCTTTAATGTGTAGCCATGATATGTTCTCAAATCCCAATCTATGACTCCAACCCAATATACACCATCTGAAAGTTTTATTGAATCTGCTTTCATCTTTTTACCTCCAAATTAAGCTCTTAAGATCGAAATCCTGTCCTTTTTTAAATTATAGATCATAATCCACTAAAATATAATTATTAATACTCATTATTATAGATTATTATTCTTATTAATTTCCAGAAAGTACTCAAAATCTAAAATAGATTTTTCATGTATCTCTGTTTCACATATGTGATCCATCTCATGGGATATTCATAAGCAGTTGAGCCTTCAAAATTTAATGATCCTTTAATTTTTTTTATAATTTTCTTCTTGATCTTAGGATCTAATGCTGCCTTTATTATAAACTCTGCATCAATAACAATCTTAAAAAGCCTTTTTACAAGCTCTCTTTCCTTTTTAGTTCCACATTGTTCCATTAGGTAGACTTCACCCTCCTGATTTAAGATGGATATATTTATATAATAAAAATACATTTTCAAAGGTATATTCCAACTTTTTTATTTCATCATACCGTGTGGTTTTTTTCTTTAATATCCATTACATTTGTAGAATTTGTTAAATGCTCCAAAAACCCCCAATTTAATTGAAAGTAGAAGGGGAAAAGCTTCTGGAGGGATTTTGAGTTTTTTTATTATATTTTTTTTCTTTTATATTAAAAGATAACAATTTTTTGAATTTTTTATATTCAATCACCTAAACAAACTTAAAATTAAAAAAATTAAATAGTAAACATATTATAAGTAAAAAAAAATCTAAGATTTACTAAAAGATGTAATTGCATCTTCAACCGTCTTTATTATAGCATCAGAGAGGCTACCTTGAGGTCCATCTACCACTTTTGGTATGTTGTCACAGTATACAACACCTAATCCTGCTTTCAGGGCATCTTTTGTGGCCACATCAACTGCTGCAGCCTTTAATTCTGAAAGCATTATATCTGCTTCATCTATATATTTTTCTATATCTTTTTGCAGTAAGGGTCTGTTTGAAAGGTGCGGAGTCGTGCCAACTACACTGCATCCATAATTTTTTTCTAAATGTTGTACCAAAACGCTTTTTATAGAATCTGGAGCAGTGGTGGCAAAAAGCACCTTTTTACTTTCAATAGTTTCCAGTGGTTTTGGTCTGAAAACCGTGGATATAACCTCTGTTTTAGAATTTATACTCCTAATAAACCCTTCAATTCTTTTAACCTTTTCAGGGCTAGTCATTGGCTCTTCACACATAGTTATAATAGCTAAATCTGCCATTCTTATCCTGAACGGTCCAAAAAATCTTTCAATATTAAATATAGGCTGATTTGCACCTATAATCACTATATTTTTATCCGTTTTTACCGGAGGTATAGCCGCTCCACTCCCCTCAATTATCACAAAATCTGCTTCAACTTCATTTGCGATCTGAGCTCCTTTCTTCATATTAGTTATATACACATCTCCAACCATCCCCCCCCCACATCTTCTACATCCAATGGTTAAAATTCTGCTCATTAACGCATCTTCCCAGTGATCTGATGCTGCATGCACCCCTTTATCTGATTGTTCCATAAGATATTCTGGTGTTATTTTGATCTGGTCACCGCGGACTATTTCGGGTTCCTCTGGACCACCCCTTCCCATTGCAACAACACAGGGGTTGTATTTGTTTTTATGAATCAGTCTTGCTGCATATGCTGAAACTGCAGTTTTTCCAATCCTTTTTCCTGTGCCCAAAATTTTTACAGAGGGTTTCTCTAAGATTTCACGCTCGGAGATGGGATAAAATTTAAAATCAGGACCTTCATATGAAATTCCATTCTCCAATGCAATGGTTGCTATTTTAAACCTCTTTGAATAATCCACAATAGGTTCATCACTTAAATCCATAACAGTATCTGCTTCATGTTTTAATAAAACTTCTTCAATAAGTTTATAGGGTATTTTGTGAGGATCATCTCCAAAATGAACAGGTCTTCCGAGTTTTTCCTTCACTGCTTCCTCAGAAGTTTCTCTTAACTTTTCAGTACCTCCAATAAAAACAACAGCAACAATTTCTATATGTTCAAGGTTATCCAAAGTATTTAGAGCAGATTTAGTAACTGGTAAGTAATGTTCACCATCAACTAAACAGACCATCTTTTTCATAGGTTCACTGCCACCTCGATTAAATAAGGAACTTTCTGAATTTATGTTTGTAATTTGATCTTTGTATATTGATGTTTGGTATATTTGATGTTCGATATGTTTATAGTTTGATATGTTTATATGTTGGTTAGCAGCTGGTTTAACCTGTTTGAGCCCTAATCATCTCTTTCCTAGAACGTTTAGCCAGTTCTGATAAGCCGTTAACCACAGTTGTTGGCAGCATACCATTATCTGTCTTGGCAATTATTTCCAAAATAGAACCTGATAGTACAAAAATAGCATATTTATGTTCAGCTTTCGTTCTGTGAATGTGATGTGGGCTTATATTAAGAGACATGTACTCATTGCATTCGCTTTTGACTTCATAACCGTTTTCGAGATATTTAAGCATGTATACCAAAAATTGATGTATTTGTATAAGTTCATCTTTATACATGTTTATCCGGCCCCTTAATGCATACATTTAGATTGAATCAGCATGTTATATATATGTTGGTGTTGTAGTAGTAAGCACATAAAAGATGTTACAAAGTAAGCATATTAGTCTAGGGTATCAGATATCAATTATTTATATCCTTTAGTGCTAAGATAATCTTTTAATTAGTTAAATAGATTTTTTAATTATTAACTTGAAAAAATAAAAAATAAAAATGTTTTTAATAATATATTTAATATTTCAATTAGATCTAATTAGTTTGTGATACGATGGAAATTGTAAAACTCCAAAATGAAGAAAAGAAAAGACTAACTAAACGCTCCCAAATGGATGTTGAAAGCGTTATAGATGTCGTTAAAAATATAATTAATGACGTAAAGGAAAAGGGTGATAAATCACTACAATTTTATACTGAAAAATTTGATAAAGTTAAATTAGACGATTTAAAAGTTTCGAGAGCTGACATTATAAAAAGTTATGATAAAATCGATCAGATAATAATAAAATCCATTAAAAAAGCAGCAGAAAATATAGAAAAATTCCACCAAGCACAAATTCCACAGGAATTGTCTATGGATGTGGATAAAGGTATTAAGGTAGGGCAAATTATCAGGGCCATTGAAAGTGTAGGATGTTATATACCTGGTGGCAGAGCTATATATCCCTCCACAGTTCTGATGACCATCATTCCAGCAAAAATAGCTGGTGTTGAAAGGACAATATGCTGTACCCCCCCTTTACCTAGTGGAAAGGTGGACGGCGCTGTTCTTGCAGCAGCAGATATTGCAGGGGCTGACGAAATTTACAAGGTTGGAGGTGCTCAAGCTATTGCCGCTATGGCATTTGGAACAGAAACCATTCCTAAGGTTGATAAAATAGTTGGACCTGGAAATATTTTTGTTACAGCCGCAAAAAAGCTCCTCTACGGAGACGTAGATATAGATTTTATAGCTGGACCATCTGAAGTACTTATAATTGCAGATAATAAAGCGAACCCTACCTACATTGCATTTGATATGTTAGCACAGGCAGAACATGATCCAAATGCGGCGTGTGTTCTAGTAACACCATCTGAAAGCTTAGCCGAATCTGTGTCTAATGAAATCCAGAACAATATTAAATACATGAAAAGAAGAGAAACAATAGAGGAATCCCTTGAAAAATATGGAAAGATCATAATCTCTGATTCTATTAAGGATGCTGTGGAATTTGCCAATGAATATGCTCCAGAGCACCTTATTTTAATGACAGATTATCCCGAAAATATCCTTAAGGATATAAAAAATGCAGGATCCATATTTCTAGGAGAACTGACACCTGTTTCTGCTGGTGATTATGGTTCTGGTACTAACCACGTTCTTCCAACAGGTGGATGTGCCCGAATGTATTCTGGGCTTACAACAGAGTCCTTTATAAAAAAACCAACAGTACAGAAACTCTCAAAAGAGGGAATTGAAAACCTTAAAGACGTTGTAATACCCCTTGCAGAATACGAAGGACTATATGCACATGCAGAATCATTTAAAAGGAGACTATTAGATATAGACAAGTAAGGTAAGTAATTTACATTATAAATTCAAAATTAATAGTGGTTCAAATAATGACGAGATTAACTTAGTAATTAACGAAAAAAACAATAAAATCACAAACCATTTTAATAAGTTTTAATAATTTATTACGAATTTATTATTATTAATTTAATGTTAAATTTAATGTAATTTAAATAGTTTAGAGGTGATCAATTGTCAGATTCACTTGAAAAATGGAAAAGAACTCATTATTCAAAAGAAGTAAATCAAGATATTAATGGAGAAACAGTTACCCTGATGGGATGGATTCATGAGATAAGAGACCTGGGGGGAATTATATTTATCCTTTTAAGAGATCGAGATGGGATAATCCAGGTAACAGCACCAAGTAAGAAAATATCAACGGACTTTTTCAAGGAAATAAGGAAACTGAAAAAAGAGGCAGTAATAGCCATTAAAGGTTCTGTCCAAAAGTCGTCAAAGGCACCTGGAGGTGTTGAAATTATTCCAGATGCCTTAAAGCTACTTAATGAGGCTAAATTACCCCTTCCACTTGATATTACAGAGAAGGTGAAAGCAGAAATAGATACCCGTCTAGACGCTAGATTTTTGGACCTTAGAAAACCTACAGTTAGTGCAATATTTAAGATAAAAAGTAGAATGCTGCATTCTGTAAGACTTTTCCTTGAGAGAGAAGGTTTCATCGAAGTTAACACACCTAAACTAGTTGCATCCGCCACAGAGGGAGGAACTGAACTTTTCCCTATAACATATTTTGAAAGGGAAGCTTTCCTTGGTCAAAGCCCACAGCTATACAAGCAGATGATGATGTCAGCTGGTTTTGATAAGGTTTATGAAATAGCACCCATATTCAGAGCAGAGGAGCATGATACATTAAGACACTTAAATGAGGTGATATCCGTTGATATAGAAGCATCATTCCTGGATCATGAGGATGTTATGAATATTCTGGAGAGACTGGTTAGCACCGTACTTGAAGAGGTTCAAGATAACTGCGAAACCGAACTCAAACTCCTTGAAAGAGACTTATTTGTACCTGAAACTCCATTTGAGAGGATAGATTATGATGAAGTGGTTGATATCGTAAATTCTAAAGGTACCCTAATGAGGTACGGTGAAGATCTATCAAGAGCTGCTGAAAAGGCTATGGGTGAATTTATGGATGGTTACCACTTTATAACAGGATGGCCATCTGATATAAAACCATTCTATGTTATGCCAAGTGATGAAAACCCTAAAAAAAGCTATGCATTTGATCTGATGTACAAAGACCTGGAAATATCCTCTGGTGCCAGAAGGGTTCATAAATATGACCTACTGGTAGAAAGAATAAAAAAACAGGGTTTAAACCCTGAATCATTTGAAAGATATCTTGCTGCATTTGAATATGGAATACCACCACATGCAGGGTGGGGTTTGGGATCTGAGAGGTTTACAATGTGTATTACTGGCGTTAACAATATAAGAGAGACTGTGCTGTTCCCAAGGGATAGAAGGAGGCTTACTCCTTGAATAAACCTCTTTATAAAGGTTGATAAGTCTCCTAGACCAAAATGTTAATCCAGTTATTCAGATTAACAGATAACCTCCCAAAAATTTACAGATTCTTTATTAGTGAATATTATTTAACCAATATTTTTTATAATTTTCTTATTTAGATGATTCAATGTGTTTGATGATTCAACAATTATTAAAAATTATTTTATTGTTTGAAAAATAATTTATGAAATAAAAAAATAGGTAAAATTCCAAAAAAAGTCAAAAACTAGTTGGCGTTTTTTAGAAGGGATTTTTATGATAAAAATAGTTTATGATATTAGAATTTATAGGGAAACGCTGGAAAATATTATAAAAAAAGATGATGTTGTGGTAGAACTTGGATGTCACATGGGTAACTCCACAAAAATCATATCCCAATTATCAGCTGAAGGGAAAATCATCACCATAGACAATAGCCCTGAATCATCTGAAGCCATGAAATCTTTGACAAAAAATTGTCCGAACATTGAATTTATAAATGGTGATGTAAGGCTTCATGAAACCTTAGAAACTGTAATCAAGAAAATTAAAAATTGTGATGTGTTATCTATAGATCTTGGCGGGGGTTACTATCCCGACACCACCTTCAAGGTCTTTTTTATATGGTCATCAACTTTAAAACCTCGCGACACCATAATCAGAAACAGAGGATTGTTGGACTTCATACATTCATCCTCAGTAGTTAAAGTAAACGAAGTAATAATATCTCAACATGGATGGCTGGAATCATGTGGTGATGGTGGAGTTCCACCTAGACTAAAAGAACTTAAGCTTTGGTCATCTAAATTATAAATTTCGTGTAAATAATTGCTATTTTTATATAATTTCAACGATAATTATTTATCATTCCAACTAATAAAAATCCCAATTTAATTTCTAAACTTTCTATTTCGACTTTAGATTCACTTAAAATCTTTTAATAGTATCCTTTCATCTTATTATATTCCCAAACTAACTAATCACTCTTTTTCTTCTTTAAATTTTCATATTATCCCCCTACTTCTTTTAACGCTGCGGAGTTTACACCTTGATACATACTTTTCAGCTTCTTCGATTATTCTGTGAATTTTAATCCAAAATAAGTGCATTATCGTCTTATATGGGTGTTATCATTTAGTGTATTCTTTAAGGCATCTGGTAGATTAAATTAGAAAACAAAGGATCATTTTTTATATCATCAAAACTAAATTTCATATTATTATATTAGACAACTTGCCATCAAAGTTTAAAACTTAAACTTTAGTCATCAATCGGAGGGGTGATTATGATAGGTAAAAAGATCAGGATAGAAAGAATATTAGATAGAAAGACACAAAGATGTGTGATTGTACCAATGGATCATGGTGTGTCTATAGGTCCGGTTGCCGGTATCATAGATATGGCTGAAACAATTGATGAAGTTGCCAGTGGAGGTGCAAACGCAGTTATTGTACATAAAGGAATAGTAGGCGAAGGTCACAGAGGCTATGGTCAAGATATAGGGCTTATAGTACATTTATCAGCTAGTACTTCTTTAGGGCCTGACCCAAATCACAAAGTAATGGTAACATCAGTAGAACAAGCCATAAAATTAGGTGCAGATGCTGTTTCTGTCCATGTAAATGTAGGAGCAGACGAAGAACCTGAAATGCTTGTAAAACTTGGAACAGTCGCCGAGATCTGTGATGATTGGGGAATGCCACTCATTGCTATGATGTACCCCCGAGGTGAAAAGATCAAAGATGAACATGATGCCGATGTTGTAAAGCTTGCTGCAAGAGCAGGGGCCGAACTGGGCGCTGATATTATAAAAACAAACTACACTGGAGATCCTGACACATTCAAGGAAGTTGTAGATGGTTGTCCCATTCCTGTGATAATAGCAGGAGGTCCAAGGGTTGAAACAGACGAAGAACTACTGGAAATGGTTAAAAATTCTGTTGATGTAGGTGGATCTGGTGTTGCAATAGGAAGAAACATATTCCAGGCTGAATCTCCACGTAAAACAACTAGAGCAATTGCTGAAATAGTTCACAACAACTTTGAAGTGGAAGAAGCTTTGAAAATACTGAAAGGTTGAAGTAACCATTTTAGGGAATTTCGAATAAGAATTTTATGATTAGAAGGTTGAAAAATGAAATTTGCATGGATCATGGCAGAAGGCGATAACTGGGACGAGAAGAAGGGATTCATAACCACTGCATTAGAATCTGGAATAGATCATGTAGTGGATTTCCAAGACATTGATAACATCCAGAAACTGGGAAATATCACCATAATATCAGATACAGATGATGCAGATATCGTGCTTGTGGGTAGAAATGGTGAAGGCGATGGAAAACTCATGATACCTGGAGATCTATCATATTCAAAGGATATAAAATCCATAAATGATTTTAAAAAAGATGGCAAAATTGTGGCGGGCTATGTTGAAATTACAAGCAAAAAACATGAAGAACTTGCAAGAGAAATGGGAAGATACTCTGATTATTTAATTTTAGTTGGAAAAGATTGGAAAGTTATTCCTCTAGAGAACATCATTGCTGATCTACAAAATGAAGAGGTAAAGTTAGTAGCAGCCGTTTCTGACTATGAAGAAGCAAAACTCGCCTTAGAAACATTAGAGCACGGAACTGATGGTGTGCTAATTTGCCCTTCTGATATCGCCGAGATTAAGAAAGTTGCAGATCTTATTGAAAAAATTGAATCTGAGAGTTATGAACTCAAACCTGCTACTGTAACTCGTGTAGAACCAGTAGGTTCCGGAGATAGAGTATGTGTAGATACATGTTCCATGATGAAAGTTGGAGAGGGAATGCTAGTAGGTTCCTACTCCAAAGGGTTGTTTTTAATACACAGCGAATCCCTAGAGAGCGAATATGTAGCTTCAAGACCATTTAGAGTAAATGCGGGTCCAGTCCATGCATATGTAATGACTCCTAACAACAAAACCAAGTATTTATCAGAGATTGAAACAGGGGACGAAATTGTAACTGTAGATAAAGAGGGCAATACTAAAACAGCTGTCGTAGGCCGAGTAAAGATTGAAAAAAGACCTTTGATGCTTGTGGAAGCAGAATATGAAGGAATTTCATTAAGAACCCTACTTCAGAATGCAGAAACTATTAGACTCGTAGAAGAAGATGGAAATCCAATATCTGTTGCGGATCTTAAAGTAGGCGACAAAGTCATAGTATATTTAGAAAAAGGTGCGAGACATTTTGGAATGGCCATTGAAGAGAGTATAATTGAAAAATAGTAGTAAAAGAATATTAATAAAAGATAAACTTACTTTTATAGACAAATTTCAGAATTTAAAGCGTGGCCAACAAATAGATTAAAATAAACTAAATATTTATCAGCATCCTTATTAAACCAATTTATTCTAAATGGAGGACTCTATGGACCTTGTAAGCGAAGTTCTCTCATCCGTTAGAAGAAATCTGCATCCCGAAGATGGTGCTTGTGGAATTTGTCATATAACTCTGAGAGAACTCTCACTGTTTGGTGGCAAGGCCATATCTTATGAATTACCTGATGGGGTTGCATCAAAAATCTTGGATGATCAAGGAAAGATCATTGGGGAAGGTATAGATATTGTGTGGGCACCATCTATCCTGAAAGCCCAAATAGAAGCAGGTTTAATTCCAGAACCATTTGCAAGAAATCTATCAAAAATTTTGATCAAAAGAAAGGAAAGGAAATTGATTTCAAGCATGTTTGGTTATGGGAGATGCGTTACTCCAGCCGGATTAGCCATGAGTATTATATGGCAAGATGGGGGAAGTATTGAAGTCCAAAGGGAAGGGTTGGCTATTTTAGCAACTTTATATGATAGCGACGGCAGTCTAATATCCGAGGCAGCGGCGACCTTCTGTCCGGTTTGTGCCATAAATCTTTCTGTATCTCGAAATGATGAGTTAAAAGAAAAGATAACTGAAGCCCTTAAGGATGCAAACAACACAGGCAGATTGAAATATGATAGAAACATTGAAAACATTGTCCAATGGAAAAAAAGAAGAGTGTTCACCCATATCCAGGAAAATGACAAGATTATCGGGACGAATTGGGGATGTTGCATCGCCTACGCTACAGTTAGAGCTGAAATAGCAGCAGGGTTTGGAAGTAGGAAATGGAACCATCTATTTAAAAATTACTGTGACATGTGCCCCCTGAAGCACTGTTGGATGGACAAATCCATGGGCGCAGTTGGAAACATAATTTTGCATAGAATGAAACATGTCGGTTTGAAAGAGAAGGTAAAAATGAATGATTACATAACAGCACTGATCTGTGACAATAACAGACAGGTGGGCAGAGGTATTGGATCACTCTGTTCACTTAGTGCAACCGTGAATGCTTTCCTCAGAGCAGATGCAGTCAAGATCTTAAAACCGTCGCCTGCAGAAGGTTTTCCCTACAAATAATGGATAGTGGTAGTATAGTGCATGCTGAAAAAATGCAATGCTCACAATGCGGAAAAGAATACCCATTAGATAAAATAGCATTCAGATGCAGATGTGAAGGTTCATTAGATATAATTTATGACTATAAAAATGTTCGAAAGTTCATTTTAATGGCAGATTTTATAAGAGAACCCCCATGGCATTGGAAATACTGGATGTTTTATCCAGTAGATGATCTTACTAAATCAATTTCATTCCAAGAGGGTGGAACACCCCTTCTATTTTCGAAAAGCATCGGTACTGAAATAGGATGTGAACTTTATTTTAAATATGAAGGTATAAATCCAACAGGGTCTTTTAAAGACCGAGGATCATCGATTGAGATAACTAAAGCCTTTGAAATGGGAAAAAGTTCAGTATGCTGTGCATCAACAGGGAACATGGGTGCGTCTGTATCCTCTTATGCTGCAAAGGCTGGAATTGATTGTAAAGTTTTTGTTCCTGAAAATACTCCTCGTTTGAAGATAGCCCAGATCTTAGGTTATGGTGCGGATGTAATAAAGGTTAAAGGAACATACGCAGACTGTTTAAGATTAACCGAAGAAGTAAACAGAAGATATGATGTATATCTACTTGGCGATTATCCATATCGTTGCGAAGGTCAGAAATCTGTTGGATTTGAGATAGTTGACCAATTTTACTGGAATGTTCCTGATTATATAATATGTCCAATGGGAAATGGAACTTTGACCAGAGCAATATGGAAATCACTCCTAGAACTTAGAGAAGTGAGATTGATAGACGAACTGCCAAAAATCGTGGGTGTTCAGTCAGAAGGTTGTTCACCAATAGTTGATGCCTTAAAAAATGATATAAAAAAACCAATTGCCATCAGAAAAGCTAAAACAATTGCAGATGCTATAGCATGTGAAGATCCTATTGATGGTACAGAAGCACTGGATGCCATCAGAGAATCAGAAGGTTTTGCAGAGGTTGTATCAGATGAAGAGATACTAAACTCCCAGAAGTTGCTTGGTCGTTCTGAAGGTCTGTTTGCTGAGCCTTCTGGTGCTGTAAGTACTGCAGGTCTAATTAAATACAGAGAAAGATTTAAGGGAAAGAAGGTTGTGTGTATTATAACTGGACATGGCCTGAAGAGGGCACCAATAGGAGAAACACCTGAAATAAAAACAATAAAAAACAATTCTAATGAGTTAGATAAAATTTACCCTTAGTCAATTCGGTGGTGAAATGTCAGATTATGAAGTAGAGGTAATCAAACCTGAAAGAAAAGAGGAAATGTTTGATGAAATCACCGGCAAAGTTAAGTTCGAGAGAAAAGCAAGTATACATGGAGCATGCGTGAAACTTTTAACAGACAACGAAGATTTCAAAGAAGAATGGCAAGACAATTTTAAATTTATGAATGAGGATATTCGACCTCATACAAAAATATTTTCAATAGAGGATGGTGGAGAACTTCAAGTATTTTATGAACCCATCTCAAAGACGTGCATAATTAAAAATTGTGATTATTATGGGTGGATTAAAAGCATAGCCCTTGCAGCAATTTCAGACTTTTTTGAAGAATATCACTCCGAGCATAGAAGATACTCTGTTCATGGATCAGCTGTAGATTACATGGGACATGCAATTGCCATAATCGGTCCTCCAGGCACTGGAAAAACTACTTTAACCTATGGACTACTTCAAGATGAAGATTTCAATTACATCTCCGATGACTGGTTTTTTACACGATTATTTGAAAATGCTGTGGTGGTTTTCACATCAGAAAAAAACTCATACATCAGAGATGACATAGCAGAAGTTTGGAAAGGTTTCTCCAGCGCAGTTCGTAAAGTAAAACTGGATAGGAGAGGAAGGGGTATTGCAGATGTGAACACCCTATTTAAAGGACGCATAAGGGAAAGTTCAACACTTAAAACAGTTGTATTATTGAAAAGAGATAAGAAAGATGAAGCATTTAGAAAACTTGAAGTGGATGAAGCTTTAGAATATATGATCAGTGAAGATTTCTGCAATCCCCATCAATTAATAAGAGATGAAAGAAAATTTAACTTACGAAAAAGATTCTTTGAAGAGACCTTTAGAAAACTTGATATTTATATATTGAATACAATAGAAACACCACAAGAAAGTCTTCGGAGGATAAAAAAACTTGCAAAGAGGTAATTTTATGCGATCATTTTTGGCAGTAGATCTAGATGAAAACCTGAGAGAAAAAGTATCAGAAGTTCAAAAACAACTTACAGAAGCAGATGCCGCAGTTAAATTTGTAGAACCTAAAAATCTGCATTTTACCTTCAAATTTTTTGGTGAAATCACTGAAGAAAAAGCAAATGAAATTATAGCACTAACTGAAGATAAAGTTCAAGATAAAACCCCCTTTGAATTATCAATCAAGGGCTTAGGGGTGTTTCCAAATATGAGATATATTAGGGTATTATGGCTTGGTGTAGTTGATCCAGAGCCTTTTTCTAAATTATTGATGGATTTTGATGAAAATTTCCTAAAACTAGACTTTAGAAAAGAGAGAAGTTACATACCACACCTTACCATAGGGCGGGTTAAAGGAGCTAAAAATAAAGATGAACTCATATCAAAGATAAATGAACTTGAAGAAGCTGAAATTGGTAAAATGCAGGTAGATAAAATTGTACTTAAAAAAAGTGAGCTCACGCCTGAAGGTCCAATTTACACGGATCTGAAGGAATTTGAACTTAAATGAGTCTTTTCAAGTTCAAATTAAATAAATAAATTATTTTTTAGTTAAAAACCTCATTATCAATTATATATTAATTATCCAAATATTTATTAAAATAATTAATACATCTATTAAACAACTAGGTGACTTAAGTGGGGGAAATCAATTTTAAAAATATCCTGAAGGAAATTAAACCCAAAGAAAATGAAAACAGCGAAATTCAAATATTATCTTCTAAACTCATTAAAACCATAAATGAAATAGCAAAGGAGGATAATGTAAATGCTGAAGCAGTTATGGTCGGTTCTGTAGCCAAATGTACATGGCTTTCTGGTAAAGCAGATATTGATATATTCATAAAATTTCCCCTCAGCCTGGATGAGAAAGATCTTAAAAGACATGGATTATCGTTAGGGCATAAATGTATTGAAAAGATGGGTGGATCATATGAAGAAAGATATGCTTCCCATCCATACGTCACCGGGTTCATCAACAGCTATAAAATTGATTTTGTGCCCTGTTACGCCATAAAAGACTGTAATCAGTTGAAATCAGCTGTGGATAGGACTATTTTACATACAGAATACGTAAAGAAGAATTTAAAATCAGAGCAGATAGACGAAGTTCTGCTTCTTAAAAAATTCATGGAATCTATTGGAATATATGGATCTGAGTTTAAGGTGGGTGGTTTTTCTGGATATCTCTGTGAACTTCTTGTAATTTATTATGTAACATTCTTAAAGGTCTTAAAAGCTGCTGGAGAAGAATGGAAACCGGATCATAAAATAGATCTGGAAGGATATAAAACAGCTGAACACTTTAACGAACCATTTGTAGTGGTGGACCCTGTAGATAAAAACAGAAATGTTGCAGCTCCCCTTACCCTTCAGCGAATGTCAGAATTTGTAGTGGCATCAAGAAACTTCTGCAAAAATCCACAAGAAGCCTATTTTTCGCCTAAAATTCCAAAGGTTAAGCTAAATCACATAAAAAACGAATTTAGAAGAAGAGAAACTAAAACCCTTTTGATTATATTCACACCGCCTGAGATACCTGCTGATGCTATTTATCCCCAGCTTAAGAAAACTGAAAATTCTCTTAAAGGAATAATTGAAAGAGAGGGTTTTAGAGTATTCGACTGTGATTACTGGACAAATGAAGATGATACTGCAATAATATTGCTTGAACTTGATATTTGGAAACTTCCAAACATCAAAAAACATTTTGGACCCTATGTATGGTCTAAAATTCATCAGAAGAGGTTTTTGGAGAAATATAAGGATAAAGCTTGGATCCATGGAGATAGATGGGTTGTTGAGGTTGAAAGAAAGTATAGGGATGTGGAATCACTCCTCAACGACATTCTGACAGAAGACAGAATGGATTATCTAAAATTTGGGAAACATATTAAGGCTGAAATTTTAAAAAATCGTCAGATAGTCGCGATTGACGACTTTTTAGATTCAGATAAATGTAGTGAAGATGTTTTAAGATTTTTTTACAAATATTTAAACAAAAGTATGTGTCTTTGGAGATAATTCAACATTTTATAGATTAATTTTGGAAAAGTATGATTAATTTACTCTTTGTCTTCTCTTTCATAAACAAACTTCGGAACAGCCTCCCGAAACGGATCAAAGCTTTCAATATTTTTTACTTCCATACATTTCATACTCACCATAGAATGAAGTGAAGTGGGAAGTCTTAAAATCCTTTTAAGGTCAATGGTAACCTTTGCATCCACCAGACCCATGTTTAATGCCGCGATCCCTCTGATAAACCTTTTATAATTTATGGGACCAATTATAGTTTTAAATTTACCCCATTCTCCCTTTTCTACAACCTCCCTGTTTTGGATAACTTTCCTAATAAGCTGTTTACTCACATCTTCAATTTTAGCTTCTTCAGTTAAATGCAGGATAGAATATTTAACACGTTCTGTAAAAACTTGTGGATATCCAAAGGGAATAGAGAAATGCTCAAGATTATAATTTACACCATCAGCCTCATAGGTACTTCTGGGCACTTCCGCTCCAATTATATATTTTAGAACCTGAGAACGTACATCACTATCAATCTCCATCACAGATTCATCTAAAACCCGTATATGATAACCTCTGCCTGAATAAACAATATGAATATCCCCTAAACCCAGATCTCCACCTAGAGTGTCTATCAAACCAACCACAATCTGTTTTGCCTCATCTAAACAGATTTCACAAACACTATCACATGAACAAGATCTAATAGGTAAATCTTTAGCATCTACATCAAACACAAGTTCTGATTTTATCCAATCGCCTCTTTTCCATGGTTTTCCATAAAAGGCTACTGAACAGTATGCTGCAAATGGTGTTTTGGATCTTAAAAACCGTCTTAAATACTCTAATGACCGGAAAACTTTGTATCTATCATTTGGACCTTTTCCAACGTGATCGAACCCAAACTCCCTTTCTTCCATATTTTTTTTGACAAAATCAGGGATTTGATTTACATCCCATTCTTCCCTGTAATATATTCGGCGTTCCTTTAGGGTGGCTGGTTGGAAAATCCTATCACATCCACTATTTAGATAATTATAGCTTAATTTCGTTTAATTTTATTTTTAGAGTTTTATTTTTTATTAACGTTTATTTAGGTTCATTTATTTTTTGGGTTTATTTTTAGACTTAACTTCGCTCATTCTCCTTGTATAATAACTTAATGGATTTCCAATCTTTTTACATGCCTCATCTGGCTTACACAGAGTGGAGAGGTGAATTTTTATCTTCTCACAGCTCATAGGTGTGTACCATTTACTTTCCCCTTCATGTTTTAGATTAGGAGTTTCATGCAGCCCAAAACCAAGTTTTGCTGTTATATTGAGCTTTTCTTGAGGCTGATCATCAAAAAGTGGAGGATTACAGTTTCCCGCAGCCTCATATATCAATGGCAAAATCTCATTTTGAATAATTTTAAGGTCAGGATCTGCATCAGATACTTTTACTGTCATATTTTGGCTGAAAATTGAGGGATACAGTCTTGCATAAGATAGAAATGAAGTGAGAATTAGGACAATAGCATCGTTTCTTTTTCCTGATCCAACACCTTCCAATATCAGTTTTATACACGGTGGAAACGCATTTGGATTTAATGTTGATGCAGTGACCTCACCTTCGAATCTAGGATAATATTGTGTTTGTTCCTGCAGGACATCTGATATTCTGTCTCCAATTTCAATTAATGAGGGGTGAGGTTCAATATTTCTTGACATATCATGAACCTGACTTATGTAATCTTCAGTTTCTTGCATGATCATCTTTATCATTATAAGTTCCTTGATTCTCTCACCAATCACTAAATTATACATTTTTTCAGGATCTCTAAGCTCTATTCTATCGGAGAACCTCTTTATAAAATCTGCTTTATCTAAAATAAGTTCTCCATTACTTAAAATCAAATCCATCAGATTTATTTTCCTTGAACTTAAAAGATCCTCCAAAAAGGTCCATTTAATCCTTTCATCAATTATTATATTGTTGAGTATTTGCCCAACAATCTCTTTTCTTTCATATCTGGGGAGTTCTTCAAGCCGATCTTCCATGATCTTTCCCTGGGATTCTATCATTAATTTGCTTTCGCGGGAATTGGGACCAAATTTGATCCCTATTGCCTGACAGAGAAGATAAAAACTGACTACATCAAATTTAGATATACCTTCATTAAAAAGAAAAGAATACCTATTTTTATTAGACTTATATTCTGGATCATTTCTTTTTCTTACATGCCATTCTATTCTCTTAACTGCCAGATCCACGTAATTTTTAGGTATATAACTGTCGTCTGAGATTTCTTGATGCTTACTTTGAATTACTGCTTGTATCAATTGGCTGTTTTCATCTAATATGCGATTCAAATCACCTAATTCCCTTGCTATCTCTTTTCCTTCCTCTGAGAGTGGATTTATGTATGAAACTGAAACCATGATTATAGTTTAACCATTGTAAATAAAATAATTAATCCATGAGTTAAATAAAAGCAATCCATGATAAATAATAATCAGGATTAATAAAAAATTTAATAAAAAAATTCCAATTTGACATTATTTCGTCGTTTATCGAGCCATTACCCCAATAAGAATTGATGAAGTTATTTTCCATAAGGATATATGCTGCCAAATTTTATATAGAAAAAATAACAGTAAATAAATTATCAATCTTATATCATAGACTCTTATCTATTCTTACATATATTTAATTGGTAAACAATTGACATGAAGTTCTTAAACTATTAAAAAGAATATTAAAAACCAAAAAGTATAATATAATCAGTTTTTTATATTTAAGGAGGATTAAAGTTGAGTAAAGTATTTATAAGCTGTGCACTACCCTATGCAAACGGACCCTGTCATTTAGGACATCTACGATCTACCTACATCCCTGCAGACATATATGCAAGATATAAAAGAATGCATGGTGAGGATGTTCTGTTTGTATGTGCAACAGATGAACATGGAACACCAATTGCTGTAAGAGCGGAAGATGAAGGGATATCTCCAAAAGAAATCGTTGATAAGTATCATTTGATGATTAAACATGATCTGGAATCATGTGCCATATCATTTGACTATTTCTCGAGAACTACTGATCCAATACACTACAAAATTGCCCAGAATTTTTTCCTGAAACTTTATGAGAAGGGTTATATTTATGAGAGCGAAATAAAACAACCTTACTGTGTGGAATGCAAAAGGTTTTTGCCGGACCGGTATGTGGAAGGAAAATGTCCCCAGTGTGGTGGTGAAGATGCAAGGGGCGACCACTGTGAGAGCTGTGGGAGACATCTAGACCCTATACAGCTTCTTGAACCCACATGTCTTATCTGTAAATCAACGCCAGAAGTTAGAGAATCTAAACATTATTTTTTCAAATTAAGTCATTTCCAGGTGGATTTAAAAAATTGGATAGAGAATAACCAAGATTTACCTCCAAATGTCAGAAACTATGCTCTTCAATGGCTAATGGAAGGTTTAAAAGATTGGATATTAACAAGAGACATGGAATGGGGAATTCCAGTACCTCTAAAGGAAGGAGAAGGAAAGATAATATATGTCTGGGGTGAAGCCTTTCTAGGTTATATCTCATCTGCTGCACAGTGGTCACGTGAAAAAAACCTGCCCTGGCAGGAATACTGGAATGATAAAACAATTCATTTTATTGGTAAAGACATAATTTACCACCACGCAATATTCTGGCCAGCTCTGCTTATGGCTTATGGGTGTAAATTACCCTCAAACATTATTGCAGGAGAATATCTATCACTTGAAGGGCAAAAAATGTCAACCAGTAAAAACTGGGTGATCTGGACATCTAAATTTCTTCAATATTTTGATGCTGACAGTTTAAGATATTATCTCACTGTAAACGCACCTCTTAACCGTGATACTGATTTTTCCTGGGACGATTTTCAAAGAAGAATAAATGATGAACTTGCTGATGTTCTGGGAAATTTCCTGCACAGAACTTTTTCATTTACAGACAGATTCTTTGATGGATTAGTGCCAAACCCATCATCATTTGATGAATACGATGAAAAACTTATAGGAAGGATTAAAAATGCACCAGATCTTGTTTCAGAATATATTGAACAGTTTAAGTTTAGGGAAGGTCTTGTTGAGATAATAAAACTGGCAAAATTTGGAAATAAATATTTCAACGACAAAGAACCTTGGAATACTGTTAAAACAAATAAAGAAAAAGCAGCTACATGCATATATCTATGTAATCAAATTGCAAAGACACTGGCTGTACTCCTACAACCTTACATTCCAGTTAAAGCCAGAGAAATCATGAAAATACTCGATTTAGAAGGTGAAAAAATAAGTTGGCAAAATGCTAATGAATTTGTACCACCAAACCATGAAATTGGAAAGGCTAAACCACTATTTTCCAAGATAGATGATGATGTGATCAAAAAACAAAAAGAAATGCTTTATAAAAATCTAGAAGGTGAGAGTAAAACGAAGAATATAATAAGCATAGATGATTTTGCAAAGGTTGATCTAAGAATTGGAAAAGTAATTGGAGCAGAATCAGTGAAAGGTTCTGACAATCTTCTGAAGCTAATAGTTGATATTCAAGATAAAAAGATACAGATAGTTGCAGGCATTGCTCGGAAATATTCCCCTCAAGAAATTATAACTCAGAAAGTAGTCGTTCTGGTAAATTTGAAACCTGCTAAATTATTTGGAATTAAGTCTGAAGGCATGATACTTGCCACAGAAGAAACTATGAGTATTTTAACTTCAAAAGATGCTAGTATTGGTGAAAGAATAAAATGAACGAATCTACGTTAATTGCAGAAGTGGAAAAATTCTTAGAAAGAATAAGGCATAATAAAAAGGATACAGACAAGATACACGATTTTAAGAACTATATTAAGTTTTATTCTTATTTAAAAGGAAATCTAGAAAAATTACAGGAATTTAGAGAGACTATGGAGATAAGGGGTTACAAAGCCCCCTATCGAAGTTTAACGCGATACAGCCGTGCACCGCTAGGGGAAGTGAAGGTTGAAGATGTGCAAGATGCGACCCATCATGCACAATATTTTAGAATGAAAGCAACAGCAAAAAAAAACATCCTTGATCGGGTTAAATCATCGATATCATCTCATAAAATAGCTATTGGCCATCTTGAAGAATTAGTTATAGTTAAGTGTGAATCATGTGAAAAAAAATTTAAGGGACATGAAATTGCTGATATTACAACTAAAACCTGTTCTTGTGGTTCTAATAACTTAAAAATTTATGAAAACTTGAATGGCGTTTGTAGAGTTGAATTAATCAAATATCTCCCCCTCTCTGGAGAATATATGGTGAAAATGTCTGAATTATCTCCATTAAGTAGAGAAGCTTTCAAAAAGATTGTGAGAATTTTAAAACATGAAAAAAGAGGGGTTATTAAAACTATCTCCCTTGTTATTAGATCATTTGAAGGTGGAAGATGGATACGTAGAAGAGTTACGGTTGATTTTAAAGAGAGAATAAACTATGAAAAAGAAATTCGAAAAAAATATGGTCCAAATGTCCGTATTGAGTTCTTACAGTTCCACAGAAAGAAACCAGCGATTATAAATGACAAAAATGTGAGAACCGCTCTTTCATTAGCCTATGTAAAACTTGCCGAAGAATTTGCACGTGAAATATTTGATGATTTACAAAAAAAGATTATCATCAACGAAGAAAAGATGAAAATTTATGATAAAGCCGTTAAAACTGCCGATGAGAGACTAGATATAACGGGACGTGATTCAGAGGACAAAAAAGAATTAAAAAAAGAACTATTAAACGATATCCTGATTAAAAACCACCTCATGGATAAGAAGGGTTCTTTGGACGAAGAACTCATAAGAGACATTGAAACAAAAAGGAAGCTGGAAAAAAAACTCTACATTCAAATGCCTAAAGTCCTAATTATATGGGATATATTAAAGTATTATCTGACCACATCTTATGATAGAAGGAGCAAATATTCAGGTCCATTCCCAAATCTTCGCCCGAATTTAGATACAAATCAAACAAAAGTATTTAATATGGATGAATCCATAACAAAAATCCTGAGGGAATATAAACATGAAAAAATTGAATATATTCCTGACATCAAAAAAGTCCTAACCAAAAAATTTGAAATAGAAAAAAGGATGAAAGGATTACACGTTAAGGTGAATCCGCCAGCATTCGGAGCATCCATATTAAATATAAGCGCCCATTTATCCCTGGAAGAATCAGCGAATTTATTTTCAGTTACTCCTAAACAAGTTCAAGAAGAGAGGAAGAAAATTGATACATTTGGTAAACCCATCTCTAAAAAGGCAAAAAAATTTTTGGATATGATAAAAAGATAGTGGTGGTAGCTTGGATGATGTAATTTATGTAAACAAACCTTTATCTGCCAGAACCATTGTTAATCTCCTAAATAAGTATCCTACCCTCAAAAAAATAAAATGTCCAAAAAGCTTCTATTTAAGAACTTCTAAAAAATATTTAGATGCCCTTTCTGAACTTGACATTGCAGTTGAACCAACCATAAAAAGGGGTAGACCCCGAAAATATTTAGACTTAGATATAAAAAACGTTAATAAAATGTTAAAAGATGGGGCAAGTCCAAGTGAGATATCTGATGCTCTTCAAATCCCATTGAAATCTGTTTATTATATAAATGATGTAAAACTAAAAAGGGGAAGAAAGCCAAAATATTCAGAAGAAACAGAAGAAAAAGTGAAAAAAATGTATAAAAATGGAGTTTCAGCTAATAAAATTTCAGAGAGGCTAAATATGCCATTAAGAACAGTATATTATCTCTTAAAGCGGTGAAATTATGGGATTAGATCAATTTTTAGGAGGTACACAGACGATCTTGTTGATCTCTAGTATATGTGGTGTAGTTGCATTTTTTGCAACTTTTGTGTCCATGCCAAGATTAATAGACAAATTGAAAGAAGCAAAAATAGTTGGTAAAGACCTTCACAAGCTTGAAAAACCGATTGTGGCTGAGATGGGTGGCATTGGTATTCTATTCGGATTTACAATTGGAATGTTTATTGGAATTTATATCTTTCCTTCTTTAAAATTCCAGTTGATAATTACATTGCTTGTTATCCTCTTAGTGGGACTCGTAGGAATGGTAGATGATATTGTTGAGCTATCTTCCAAGGAAAAACTGTTTCTACTCTGGCTTGCTGGTATTCCATTAATCTGGATTGCTCCACCAGGAGTTGATATTATTTATATAATCTTCATACCAATTGCTGTCTCAATCGCTTCAAATTTAACAAACATGCTTGCAGGACTCAACGGTATAGAATCAGGTCTTGGATCAATTGCCATGGTTTCCCTAACAGCTTCCTGTATTATTATGGGTAAATATGATGTATCTATCATAACCATGGCTATGTTAGGTGCTTTGCTTGCTTTCCTATTTTATAATCGCCACCCCTCACGGGTTTTTCCTGGAGATGTTGGGACACTAATAATTGGTGCCACCATTGCAGCGGTTGCATTTATAGGTAGGGTTAAGATCATAGCCTTTGTTGTACTTTTGCCCAATATAATTGATAGTTTTCTGAAATTTTACAGTGCTGGTGTTCTAGAAAGACAGAAACACGCTCCCACAGAAGTGAGAGATGATGGAAGGCTCTCGGTACCTCCTGAAGGTTTCAATTCCCTCATCAGGTCAATTTTAAAAAGACCTATGAAAGAAAAAAATGTAGTTATAATCGTATGGATAATCGGCATCATATTTGGAGCAATAGGAATTATATTGGCATACATACTGCCATTGGAATCATTTTAGCGTAAAATTAAGGTAATTAACTAAATAAACTAGTCTCTGTTTTCAATTTTAAGAAATATGAAAAAAAAGTTTCTCAATATCTTATTATTCATTCTCATTTTTCAATATCTCAATGATTCTAAAGTATTATTAATTCCTAATTTTTTTCCAGTTTTTTGATAAATGATATTAAAGTTCCTTAAAACCTTATTCAAAAATTAACATTTCATTCATGAAGATACAGACTTGAAGAGACCTATCCATCTTCTTGAAAAACTAACAAAAATTTTGCCATTTAATAAGAATTATAAAACTTTATCTTCGCTCCATAGCCCGTCATACTAACTCTAGCAGATAAACAGCTTCATTAGACCTTCATTCCCGGGAGGGCTTATACATATCTTTTTAAATATAATTCTATTATATATCACAGCAATTCAATAAAATGCTTAGATTGTTTCAATAATATTGATCCATGACCGAAGAAACTTCAAATGGAATT